>PPYE01661818.1_pt1 | contig 37066 bp, 36 predicted proteins | sample 1559881 | NCBI WGS metagenome assembly PPYE01 (sample SAMN08240022, study PRJNA423297) | Human gut metagenome, whole genome shotgun sequencing project. | reverse complement strand
CAAGGGCACTGAAAAAGTCTGATTCCAAAAAAGAATTGGGCTTTTTTTAGTGGCCCTGTTATAATAGAATCATGAGGAAGGAGGTTCTGTCATGTTGAAAGATCATTCACAGTTACAACTATCATTATCACCCTATCAGGGAATTTACGATGCAGTCATTCCAGCGAATCATCTTTTGCGTAGAATTAAAGAAAACATAGATTTTAGCTTTGTAAATCCAATGCTTCGTAAACAGTATTGTGAAAATTTGGGGCGCCCGGCGAAGGAACCAGAGATGATGTTTAAACTACTTTTCCTGAAAAAACTGTACGATCTGTCCGATGAAGCACTGATTAGTAGTGCCCAAACAGATATGGCATATAAATTTTTCCTTGATCTGGATCCAGAAGCAAAAATGATAGATCCCAGTCTTCTGACAAAATTCAGAAAAACCCGCATTACGGAAGATATCCTAGAGGAAATGCTGAAAGAAACAATCCAGCAGGCTCTTGACAAAGGGCTGATCAAATCGGGTACTATTATTGTGGATTCCACCCACACAACGGCATCTGTCCGTGCGAAATCCCCCACACAAATCCTACGGGATATGAGTAAACAACTTCGGAAAGAGATTTATAAAAATGCTTTTGACTTATCAGAAAAATTTCCGGAGAAACCATCTTTGGAAGCAGGGTTGGACGAAGAGATCGCCTATACAAAGGAACTGCTTCAGGTTCTGGATGAAGGGATAGAATCTTGTGGAAACCAAAAGATACAGAAAATTTCTAAAAAGATGAAAGAGTTACTTGAAAACGAACAGATTAGAGAGATTCGCTCCAAAGATGATAAAGATGCACGGTTTGGTCACAAAACAGCGTCCAGTACGTTTTATGGGTATAAGAATCATCTTGCAATGACAGAAGAACGTCTGATTGCCGGGATAAGTGTAACAAATGGAGGAGCACCAGACGGACAGGAATTACCGCAATTGATAGAAGAAGCACAAAAAAATGGGATAAAAGTAACAGAAGTTATAGGGGATATGGCATATGTCAGCGATGATAATCTGGAAGCCTGTGGAAAAGAGATTGCACTGATTGCCCGAACGAATACAGCGGTAGCGGCCGCTGCAAATGGGAAACTTGAAGAAGGTTTCTGTTTCAATAAAGATGCAGGGATGTTGCAATGTCCTGCCGGAGAACTTTCTACACGTGTAGAAAAAAGGGCAGCCAAAAACGGAAACACCTATTTAAGATATATATTTAGCAAAGTTAAGTGCCGGAAATGTCCGCAAAGAGAAAATTGCCATGTAGGGAAATCAAATGCAAAAACACGAAGTTATAGCATCACGCAAGTAAGCATATAATTAGAAATTACAAGAAAAATTATAAAAGAAGAACTCCCACCTTAAAAAAATGGGAGTTTTTCAGTGCCCTTTAAATACAAGGGGTTCAGCTAGTTCGAAGTGCTTTTGGTTGTTCGATTTCGAGGCCTGACATCAGCCAATCAAATTGCTGCCATGTAATACTTTTAACCTCTGATTTATTACGAGGCCACCGGTATTTTCCTTGCACAACATCTAATCTTTTGTAGAGGAGAACATAGCCATCTGGTTCGTGAAATAGGACTTTGATACGATCACAACGTTTTCCACAAAATAAATATACAGAGTGACCCGGAGGTTCTGAGGTAATCTGATCATATACGATAGCACATAATCCATCGATTGATTTTCTCATGTCAGTGTAACCAGTCACTATAAAGATATTTGTTGCAACTGAAATATCACCAAGCATGATCCATCCCTCCGATACAATGTAGAGTGTTTTGAATCAAATTCTCGTCAGCTCCATTAAAAAGTCGAAGAGTGATATTTCCAATCTGAAGTTCTGCAGCCAGATATCCTTTGCTAGGTTGAATTTGAAGGCTAACATTTTGCTCTACTTCAGAAACTGAATCGATCAAATCAACTTTGACAACCTCTTGAATTTCAGGTTTCATTTCAGAGTTCTTTTGAGTATCTGGTAATGTATATCCACTTTTCTTGAGTTTACTGACCCAATTGTAGAATGTACCAGGATGAATACCATTCTGTTCACACCATTGGTAATCAGATAACCCGCTTTGGCGGCATTCCATAATAAGTTTTATTTGGTCTTCTTTACAAACACGTTTATTCATAATGATAGGTCTCCTTTTGTAATAGAGTGAAATGCTAGCGTTGTGGCATTTCCTACCAATCATTATAGAATTAATACATGGTGGATGCCATCCACCCTAAAATTAGGCGCTTACCATAAAAATAAATTTTCTATCTAATTCCAGAACCAAATCCCCCCTGCCTGCATCTAATTAGTGTAAAATAAAAGAAACAAACGCGCGCAAATCCTCCGGCCGGACAGAAGGAGACAACCAACTATGACAAGAGATGTATTTATCAGAGAGATACGGCAGTCAGAATCCATGCTGTACCATGTGGCAAAGTCGATTCTGAAAAATGATTCAGACTGTGCAGATGCAGTACAGGAAACGCTTCTGAAAGCTTATGAAAAACTGCATACTTTGAAACAGGATCAGTTTTTCCGAACCTGGATCACGCGGATACTGATCAACGAATGTAATGGGGTTCTGCGAAAAAGAAAATGCGTGATCTCCTATGAGGAATATATGGAAAATGCGGGTGCGGCAGAAAATAAAAAATATACGCATTTGTATATGGCTATACTGAATCTTACGGAAGAGCTGCGGATTCTGGTAACGCTGTATTATATAGAAGGTTTTTCTCAAAAAGAGATTGCAGAAATCCTGCATATGCAGGAAGGAACCATCAAAAGCAGGCTTTCACGGGCAAGAGCTCTTTTGAAGGAACAGCTTACAGAAGAGGGAAGTTATTTGCCAGTAAAAGCGACAGGAGCTAAGATGCAGTTACGGTAGAAGGAGGAGAAATTATGTCAGATCATAACTGGAAAAACGCGGCACCGGAAGTGCCGGAAGAATTTCATATGAAATTTGAGGAAACATTAAAACAGATTGAAAGGCAGAAAATCATTCATCATAAAAAGAAAAGCCCCAAAATGATGATACGGATATTGATTGCAGCGGCTATATTATGCAGTCTTGCAGTCACTACGATTGTGGCAGGGGAACTGTTTCAGTGGAATGATGTATTAAAGAAAAGGCTGAACCCGTCAAAAGAACAGCAGGAATCTCTGGCAGATCAGGGCTATATTAAAGGAATCGGTCAGTCCCAGACACAGAACGGCGTAACGATCACTCTGGTAAACACAGTACAGGATCAGAAGCTTTTGTATGCACTTTTTAAAATAGAGACAGATGACAGTATTTCCATGGATGAGACCATGTCCTTTGAAGATGGACTGAATATAAAAATTGACGGAACCTCCACATACGATATGGACGAACTGGGAAGTCATGGGGCAGGAGCAGGTCTGGCATATCCTGAGGGAATACCAGATATTTCTCCCCACTTACAGTATTATGAAGTCTCTTTTTCTTATAGTAATGATTATGACCTCAGCGGAAAAACTGTTCAGATGGAACTGAAGAACCTGACTCAGGGTGGAGATAAGACAGAGGATGGAGAAGTAGTGGCGGAAGGTGTCTGGAAATTTGAATGGACACTGGATGAGATCCGGTCCATGACGAAACTGGATGTAAACAGGAAATGTGATTTTGGAGGATATGAGATTACAGTAGATGCCATGGAGATTTCTCCTTTGAAGTATACTCTTTATCTGAATTACGAGGAAGCTATGAAGGTATACGAGGATGAAAGAAACCGGTTCGAGTATAATGGTGATGATTACGGCATGGATCTTACCGGAAGAGCGCATATAGATCAGATTCGCTATCAGGACGGTACGGTGATAAAAATGGATTATGAATCCGGCGGCGGCATTGGCGGCGGTGAAGAAAGCTGGGATGAGAAAAAGGGAATTGTAAAAATTTCAGGAGGCTTTGCACAGGCGATCGATGTGGAAAAACTAGAAGCAGTACATTTTGGAAACGTAGATTCCTGGCTAACAGTAAGATAAAAACAAAAAACGGGTACTTCTGTTTGTAAATCAGGGGATATTTCTGAATCAACAGCGTCTAATATACAGAAACACATTACCGGCCGGTAAGGAAAGGAGCAGAGAATTGACAAAAGAAAATCTTGGCAGACTGATCTTAGAATCAGAACGACAAATGTACCTTACTGCAAAGACCATTCTTCGTAATGATCAGGACTGTGGAGACGCGATTCAGGAAGCGATTGTAAAGGCATTTCAGAAGATAGATACTTTACGACAGGATAAGTATGCAAAAACCTGGCTGATGCGGATATTGATCAATGAATGTTACAGTCTGCTTCGCCGGGAAAGCCGCTATGTTTCCATGGAGGAAATGAGGGAGCTTTCCATTGGGGAAGCAGAGGAGAAAAAGGATTACAGCGATCTTTATTCGGCAGTGAGATCCTTAAAAGAGGAGCTTCGGATCCCGGTAATCCTGTATTACGGAGAAGATTTCAGCATCAGGGAGATCGCACAAATTCTGGAGATTACAGAAGGGGCGGTACAGAAGCGGCTTTTTCGGGCCAGGATGCAGTTGAGAGACAGACTTACGCAAATGGAGGTACCCATATGAGACTGGAAGAAATCAAAAAGGAACTGCCGGAAACACCTGATTTTATTCACAGAATGATTCTGGAAGAAGTGGAAAATCAGCTTGGAGAAGAAAATAATACGGCAGTCCATATAAAAGAGTCACAGAGAAGACGCAGAAAGTGGGGCCCTGTTCGTGTAGCTGCTGTGGCAGCCCTGTGTGTTCTGGGATTTTCCACAGTGGCTTATGCAGGCTACCAGTTATACACTATGTATGTGGAAAAACAGGGGAAATATGGAATTTCCGCGGGGATAACTATGGAAAAGGGAACAGCTTCCCTTATCGTTCCCCATGAGATCCCACAGGTGAAGATTCAGCCCGGGTATATTCCGGAAGGGATGGAGGGGGCAGATGATGCTTCTGGAAAAACAAGGCTTTTTTACTCGGAAACACCGAATCAGGGAGGGATTTCCATAGGAACGGTACTTCTGGACAGTGATGACACGGATCAGATTCTTACGAAAACAGGAGTAATAGAAAGTGAGAAAAGAACTTTTGGCACCAGAGAGGGAATTTATTTGAGATTTCAGGATCTGGAGCAGGATAAAACTTTTAATCAGATGATCTGTCTTCTGTGCCCGGAGGAATATCAGGTAGTCATCATGAATATCGGGGATGATGTGACAAAAGAAGATGCGGTAAAATTTGCAGAAAATCTTTCTCTGGTGAAAACAGATGAAATGGAGGAAACAGAAAACCTGTATTCCTGGAGTGAGTATGTTTCGCCGCAAATAGAAGAGTCGGAGCCGTTAGAAACTTCCATATCTGAAAAAGACCTTTCTGTGGTAAAGCCGGGGGAATGGCTGGAACAGAGGGTAACAGGCGAGACAGAAAACGGAGAATATCTGGAACTGGATAAGATTCAGATGCGGGTAGATGCTGTGCAGATTTCTGACAATCTCAGTCTTCTGGATGGTATAGAGCTTCCGGATGGATGGAAGGAAGCAGTGGGAAGTGATGGAAAGCTTGTGGCAAATCACCTGTCTTATATAAAAAGAGGAGACGGCGTGGAAACTCTGGATCAGGTGGTAAAGACAGAAACACTGAACCAGAAGCTGCTTTTTGTGACGGTCACCTACAAAAATCCAACGGAAACACCTGTTTATCATATGCTGTATCATGGATGTCTGATGCTGATTGATAAAAAGGATGGAATGTATTCGGTCAGGGATGTTGAAGCTGAAAATTTTCAGAAAGACGGTGTGGAATACGATTTTGCAACAGGAGATGGTGTTGCCTCCAGTACAGATATGACTTACTACAGTATTCATGACGACTATGGAAACGGCGGGAATTATATCCCTGTTCTGAAGCCGGGAGAAGAGCTTAAGGCGGACATGGCATGGATCATAAACGAGCCGGATCTTTCTAAGGCGTTTCTCAACCTTTCCGGTGAAGGCGCCTGCTGGGAATTTACCGATACGGTAAAAGAAGTCGGGCTGGTGGACATCCGACAATAGCAAAAACCTGGAATATTTGCAGATGATCTGGCGTTTTGTATATTTTTTTCGAGAAAAGCTTGACTTTATACTTACTATAACCTTTATAATGAAGCCATAAAATCACAGTGATTGAAAGATGGCACCATCAGAAACGCAAAGAGCAGGAGCAAAAGGAGCGTAGTAAGTATTATGAATATGAAAGAAGCGGAAAATCTCAGTGGTATTTCCGGACAGAATATACGCTATTATGAAAAGCAGGGGCTGATCAGTCCCAAAAGAAACCGGATCAATTCCTACAGAGAATATGGAGAAGAGGATATCCGGATATTAAAGACCATTCGTATGCTGCGGATGCTGGACATGCCCATTGATCAGATTCGCCTGATCCTGAAGGGTGATCTGGCCATGGGAGATGCTTTAGATATGCAGAAAGTCAGACTGGAGGTACAGGCAAAGAAGCTGCAGTCTGCGATTAGTTTCTGTGAGCAGATGGGAAAAGAAAAAATGACTCTGGAGGATCTGGATATAGACAGCTGTCTGGAAAAGATGGAAAAGAATACAGCCAGAGACGGATACTTTACCCGCTGGGTGGAGGATTACAAAAAGATTGCAAGGGAAGAGGCCAAGAGAGTTTTTGCCTTTATACCAGATGAGGCGGTAACAAATCCCAGAGAGTTTACAAATGCGCTTCTGGCGTATGCCAAAGAAAAGAACCTGAATCTTGTGATCACAAAAGAAGGAATGTATCCGGAGTTTGAGATCGACGGAGTGGAGTACCGGGCAGAACGAAACTATGGAAGAGCCTATCGGGTACCGGTAGCAGTGATCCACTGTGAAATGATCCATCCGGAACTGTATGAGACGGAAATGGAGCCGAAACGCCGCCGGGGTCTGAAACTGCTGTATCATTTTCTTCCGGCGGCTGGCTTTATCTTTTTGATCTTCCTTATGATGGGAGGTACAGGAGGGCTGTCTCTTTCAGAGTTTTTTACCACAAAAGAGGGTATGATTCTTTTGGTATTGATCGTAATCATGGGAATTGCAGAATTCATCCATTTTTATCTGCTTTATCGAAATATGGATGGTCCGGAATAACGCCGGACAGAGCTTATTATAAAGCGTTTAAAAAATTCAGGGATCCCACGGGATTTTCCGTACCTTTTTCCAACAGTACGATCAGTCCCCGGATGGTCTCCCCGATTTCTTCGGGAGTGGAAGGCACCAGGGTGTTGTCCAGTTTGATGGACAGCACGATCAGTACGATTTCAGCCAGGGCGGCGGGATAGTCAAAGTGGATCTCGCCGCTGTCAATCCCCTGCTGGATGATCTGGGTCAACGTGGGTTTCAGCTCGCTGATCAGATGCTTCAGATACTGGTGGTGGAGAAAGGTTTCTGCCTGGGCGCTTTCTGCTTTTCCGCCAGAATCCTGTTTCTGGAATTCTTCTCTGGAATTCCGGCAGGCCTGAAAGATCATGGCCATTCTGGTAAAGGGAGAGATTTCTGTCTGGGTGGCCAGCTGCTTGGCCGTTTTCAGCGGTTTCTCATAATTACGTTCGACCAGAGCCTCCAGAATAGCATCCTTGGAGGGGAAATAATAATAAATACTTCCTTTGCCGATTCCGGCAGTCTGAGCAATCTCGCTTACGGAGATAGTCTGTATATTTTTTTTGTCTAATAATTCCTGGAAGGCATCCAGGATTCTGTTGTACTTTTCTGAAGATGGCATATGTCATCCGTCTCCTTTGATTTAAAATAACGGATTTTCAATAACTGTAATCCTAAGTATACCACACATGATACCATAGTTCCAATTATAAAATCTGGACAGAAAAAACAGATTCCTGTTCAAAAAATTTGGGGAAAAGCAACATTGACCGATGGTCGAAAAGATGATAAATTAAATATAAACAAATTCGACTGACGGTCGAAAAACAAAAGGGAGGATGTTTGTTATGACATATGCGGATTTTTTTGCGCAGATTAAAGGGAAATTTATGGAGGCGGATGTGAGCAATATTGCAGAACATCTGGCTTATCAGTTCAATATTGTTGGCGAAGCAGAAGGCATTTTTTATGTGGAAGTAAAAGAGGGGAAACTTTATGTGGAACCTTATGAGTATTTTGACAGGGACGCCATGTTTACAGCATCGGCTGAGACGTTTATGAAGATCGCAGAGAAGAAGCTGGATCCGGTTATGGCATTTACCATGCAGAAAATGAAGGTGGAAGGAAATTTTGACAAAGCCCTGAAACTGAAAGAACTGATCGACAGCAAAAAGTAAAGCGGCAGAGGTTATGGGCATGAAAAAATGGATAAGTGGAGCAGCAGCGCTTCTTGGACTGCTGACGATTTCTGAAATGGGAAGCGCGGCATATTTTTACCGCAGAACCATGAAGAGAAGCAATGCAAAAAAAGAGAGAACGGTAAAGATGGCAGGTACAGACTGGAATCAGTACATGCCGTTGATCCAGGAAAGAAAAGCATATATGCTGGCGCAGCCTCATGAAGATGTATATCAGGAAACAAAGGATGGACTGCGGCTCCATGCCACATATTTTCCAGGACCGGATCGCTCTAAGGTCGTGATCTGCTTTCATGGTTATACCAGCGAGGGGATGAGCGATTACATCGGACTTTCAGATTATTATATGAAAAAAGGCTATGGAATGCTTCTTCCGGATGCCCGGGCACATGGAAAAAGTGAGGGAACCTATATAGGATTTGGATGTCTGGACCGCTATGATGCGCTGGGCTGGATCAACTGGGTCATAGAGCAGTGCGGACCGCAGGTACAGATTCTTCTCCATGGAAATTCCATGGGAGGTTCTACTGTGCTGATGACGGGCAGCCTGGAAGCGCTTCCGGATCAGGTAAAAGGGATCATTTCGGATTGTGCATTTACTTCGCCGAAGGAAGTTTTTACCCATGTGCTCCATTCCATGTATCATCTTCCGGCGTTTCCTATGATCCAGATATCAGACCGGATCAACAAAAAGAAGGCTGGTTATGGTCTGGACGAATGTAACGCAGCACGGGAAGTACAGAAGGCGAAGGTTCCGCTTCTTCTGATCCATGGGGATGCGGATACGTTTGTGCCGGCAGGCATGTGTGAAAAAATTTATGAAAACTGTACAGTTCCTGCCACAAGGCTGATCATTTCGGGTGCAGCCCATGCAGAAAGCTATTATAAAGACATGGAAGCCTATGAGAAGGCTTTGGATACATTTATCGGAGGTATTATCAAATGATGAGAACAAGAAAAGGATACCCTGTTTACCCGCTGACAGCAGCTCAGAAATTTCATTTGTTTTATCAGAGCTTCTGTCCCAAAAAAGAGGTTCTGAATATAGGAACAAGCCTGACCATCGAGGTGGAACTGGATTTTGAACTTCTGAAGCAGTGTATTTATAAAGCCTATGAACGATGTGAGTCCATGCGGCTTCGTTTTGCACACGATAAAGAAGGCACTTATTATCAGTATGTAGTGGAGAAAGAAGAACGGGATATTGAATTTGTGGACTTTTCTCAGGGAACCATGGAAGAGGCGGAAAAAACCATGAGAGCCTGGACGGCTGTTCCTTTTAAACGGGATGATTCTCCTATGAATCGTATTGTGATGATCAAAATGCCGGAAGGCTATAACGGAATTTATTTTCTGGCAGACCATATGACTATGGATGCCCAGTCCCTGATCTGTTTTATGAAAGACATCATCGAACTGTACTGCAGCACCCAGTATGAGGGTGTGGAACCGCCGAAGGAAATGGCTTCCTATATTGAGCAGCTGAAAAAAGATCTTGCTTATGAAGCCGGATGCAGAGCGAAGCAGCGTGATGAGGAATTTTTCAAAAATCTTATTGCAGAGTCAGAGCCGATCTTTAATGGCATTGACGGAACCAGACTTCTGGATGAAGTTCGTGATCGCTATCAAAATCCGGAAGAGCGGGCAGTGGTAGACGTATCGGATTCTGTAGATTCTGAACTGGATATCTTCCATCTGGAGGAAGAGCCGACAAAACGACTGATGGATTTCTGCGAAAAGTACCATGTTTCTCTGGCATGTCTTCTTCTTATGGGACTTCGCACTTACTTTCAGAAAGAAAACGGCAATGATGATGTTTCCATTAATACAGCCATTGCCCGCCGTGCGACACTGAAGGAGAAAAAATCAGGAGGAACCAGGATCCACTCTTTCCCGTTCCGTACTGTGATCTCTCAGGACAAAACCTTTCTGGAAGGAATCTATGAGATCCGCGACCGCCAGAATGAAATGTTCCGTCATGCAAACTATGATCCGGTTTCCTATTTTGCAGAGAGAAGCCGCAGGTATGCGACCAGAAAGGGACATACGTATGAGCCAATGGCACTTACCTATCAGCCAATGACCTTGAGAGAAAAAGGTCTGGAAAAGCTGGGGGATATTAAATACAGGACCAAATGGTATCCAAACGGCGCAACTACCCAGGCCATGTATCTGACCGTAATGCACCGTCCGGAGGACAATGGTCTGGACTTTAATTTTGAGCACCAGATCAAGGTTGTATCCAGAGAAAAGCTGGAGTATTTATATTATTATCTCTGTAAGATCATGTTTAAGGGAACAGAGAATCCAAACCTTCCAATAGGAGATATTATTAAGCTCATCTAAGAGGATAAAATACCTGGCTGCCGGGATAAAAGAGCAAAGGAAGCGGCAGACAGAAGCAAAACAAAGAATATATAAGGAGAAGAAATATGTTTGAGAAGCTGGTAGAAATAATCTGTAATTATGTGGAGGCGGAGCCGGAGAATGTTACACCGGAATCCAGATTCATGGAAGATCTGGGATTTACCTCGTTTGATTTTATGAGTATGCTGGGAGATCTGGAGGATGAGTTTGACATTGAGATCGATCAGCAGGAAGCAGCAGACATCCGAACAGTAGGAGAAGCTGCCTCATATATGGAGCGCTTATCTGAATAAGAAAAAGAAGGAAGGAAAAGGTGAAAAAATGGCAGAGACCATACGTGAGATCGTCATTCAGGCGGCAGAGGAATTTGGAGACGGAGATGCGGTTCGATATAAAACCGGAAAAAAAGAAATTGCATCAAAATCTTATGCAGAATTAAAAAGAGACAGTGAACGTTTTTCCTGTGTGCTGGAAAAGCTGGGAGAACAGGGAAATCATGTAGCGATCGCAGGAATGACTTCCTATACCTGGCTGACAGCTTATCTGGGAACCGTCAACAGTGCAAGTGTGGCAGTTCCTCTGGACGTATCTCTTCCTGCGGAGGAGATGTGCGAACTGATCCACCGGGCAGACGCATCCGTTTTTGTTGTGGATGAGATCCGCAGAGATGTTGCAGCCATTGTGAAGGAGCGGTGCCCAAAACTGAAATATCTGATTTCCATGCAGAAAGAGGAAGCGGATGAAGAGGCGCTTTCCTTCCGGAGGCTGATGGAAGAAGCAGAGGATGCCTGCAAGATCAGCCCTTCTCCGGAGGATCTCTGTACCATTATGTTTACTTCCGGAACAACAGGAAAAAGCAAGGGCGTTATGCTTACCCACAGGAATCTGGCAGAAAATGCCACCTGCCTTGACATGAAGCTTCCGAAACGTACAGTCGTCTTGTCTGTACTTCCGGTTCATCATGCCTATTGCCTGACCATGGATATTCTTAAGGGAATGACACTGGGAGCGATCATCTGCATCAATGATTCACTTCTTCGTGTGGCAAAAAACATTAAGCTGTTCCAGCCAAATATGATTCTGATGGTGCCGCTGATGATCGAGACTATGGCTAAGAAACTGGAAGATGCCGCAGGACTGCCTCCTGAGATTGTGAAAAAGGAAGTATTTGGAGAGAACTTCCATACCATCTGCAGTGGCGGCGCATATCTGAATCCTGCTTATATCGATCTGTTCCGGCGTTATGGCATCACGATCCTTCAGGGATATGGAATGACAGAATGTGCTCCGGTCATCAGCACAACTGTTCCATGGAATATCCGCAAAGAGTCTGTAGGGCAGCTTCTCCCCAACTGTGAAGCAAAGACCGTAGATAAGGAACTTTGGGTAAGGGGAAGCAGTGTGATGAAAGGCTATTATAAGATGCCGGAAGAGACTGCCGAAGCGCTTACGGAGAACGGATGGCTTCGCACCGGAGATCTGGGCTATGTGGACGAAGAGAGATTTGTGTATCTGACCGGAAGAAAGAAAAACCTGATCATTACTAAAAATGGTGAGAATGTTTCCCCGGAGGAACTGGAAAATAAAATCGGCGAACATCGTCTGGTGCAGGAAATCCTGGTAAGAGAAAAGAACGGTGTTATCGAGGCGGAGATCTTCCCGGATTATGAGTACGCAAAGAAAAAAGAAATCACAGAGATCCAGACTGTGCTGCAGGAAGTGGTGGATGCTTATAACAAAACGGCGCCTGCTCATAAAAGAGTTTACAGTCTTAAGGTCAGAGATACAGAATTTGAAAAAACACCTTCCAAAAAAATAAAAAGATATTAAAAATATTTCCCCGGAACGAAGCGTTTCCGGGGATTTTTGTCTTCTTGATTTTTCTCTTCTGATACCATACAATAAGACTGTGAGATACATTTTATCAAAGAAAAGTGGAGCAGAAAAGATGAAGAAACAAAGACGATTACAACTGATCTCCCGCTTTTTTGCGGGAGCCAGAGGTGCTTTTGCGGCAGCGGCGGCTGCCTCTTTTATTACTACCATACTAAATTCTCTGACACCTCAGATATTCCGGTTTACCATCGATTCGGTGCTGGGCGGCAGTAAATATCCGTATTTGTCAGAGCATCTGTGGGTGATGGCACTGATCCTGACGACAGTGGCGCTTCTGTCCGGAGCGGCTATGTTTGTCAGCAGATATTATACCGCCAGAGCAGGGGAGAACTTTGCCAAAAATATGAGAGATACTCTGTTTGCGCATGTACAGAAACTTCCTATGAGCTGGCATGACAAAAACCAGACAGGAGATATTATCCAGCGCTGTACTTCTGATGTGGAAGTGATTCGGAATTTTGTGGTCACACAGCTTCTGGAAGTGTTCCGTACGATTTTTCTGGTGGCAGTTTCCTTTGGGATGATGGTTGCCATGAATGTGAAGCTTTCCATGATCGTCCTTTTATTTGTGCCTCTGGTAGTGGTGTATTCGGCTGTTTTTTACAGGCTGATCGCAAAGCGTTTTACGGATGCAGACGAGGCGGAGGGAGAATTGTCCACGGTGGTACAGGAAAATGCTACCGGCGTCCGGGTTGTTCGTGCCTTTGGCCGGGAAAAATATGAGATGGACCGTTTTCTGGAGAAGAATAATGCTTTTGCAAATTTATGGATCCGTCTGGGAACTCTTTCCGGTCTTTACTGGGGCGTGGGAGATCTGATCACGGGTCTTCAGGTTGTTACGATCATTGTACTGGGAGCTGTGGAGGCAGTACATGGAAATATTTCCGTAGGAGAATTTGTGGCGTTTGCTTCCTATAATACTGCTCTGGTATGGCCGATCCGTGGACTGGGCAGGATCTTATCTGATATGAGTAAGGCGGGTGTGTCCTTTGACCGTGTAGATTACATACTGGGCAGCCGGGAAGAGGGGTATCGGAAAGAAGCTTCTTCTGAAGCGGCCGCGAAGGATGTGGACAGTGGCGGGAAACTGTGGAAATCTTATGATATTTCTTTCAGCCATGTGGATTTTCAGTATGAAGACGGCAAAAAGGTACTGGATGACGTATCTTTTTATATTCCTCAGGGAGCCACTTTTGGAATTCTGGGAGGTACAGGGAGTGGAAAATCTACGATTGTACAGCTTCTGGAAAGGTTTTATTCTCTGAAAGATCAGAAAAGTGCCATCACCATCGGAGGAAAGGATATCCGTGAGATTCCGCTGGAACAATTGCGCCGTAATATTGGTATGGTGCTTCAGGAACCATTTCTTTATTCCAGGACGATCCGGGAAAATATTGCTGCTTCCAGACCGGAGGCAACGATGGAGGAAATCCGTGAAGCAGCCCGGATCGCCTGTGTGGATGATGCGATCATGAACTTCCCGGACGGATACGAAACTCTGGTCGGTGAAAGGGGCGTGACTCTTTCCGGAGGGCAGAGGCAGCGTGTCGCCATTGCACGGATGCTTCTTCAGAAAGCGCCGATCATGGTGTTTGATGATTCCCTTTCCGCTGTAGACTCCGAGACGGATCACAAGATCCGGCAGGCTTTGAAGGAATGTATGAAGGATACAACGGTGATCCTGATCTCTCACCGTATCACAACGCTTATGGGGGCTTCTCAGATTCTGGTACTGAACCAGGGCAAGACAGAAGAAATGGGAACTCATCAGGAGCTGATAGAGAAAAACGGGATTTACCGGCAGATCTATGAAATACAGATGAGTCATGACGACAGAAAAGAGGTGAGAAGCTATGGCAGCGTATGAAGAACAGGAGTACACGAAACCTTTTCAGTTTAAGATCTGGGCAAAGATGCTGCCCTACTTTAAACCGTATAAAAAATATTTTTTCATCACCTTCAGTCTGAACATTCTTCTGGCGGGAGTGGACGTTCTGGTTCCTCTGTTCCAGAGCTATGCTATCGATCATTTTATCATTCCGGATTCCCTGAAAGGGATCCATGTTTTTGCTCTGGCATACGTGGCGGTGATCGTGGCTCAGACGATCAGTGTGTATCTGTCTGTTCATGCAGCTACAACGATTGAAATGAATATCGGAAAGGATCTGAAATGGGCGCAGTTCAAACATCTGCAGACCTTATCCTTTTCTTACTATAATACTACTCCGGTGGGATATATCCATGCCCGTGTGATGAGCGATACCCTGCGTATTGCAGGAATGATTGCCTGGGGGCTGGTGGACATGTTCTGGGCTCTGATCTATGTGGTTGGCGTGTTTGGCATCATGTTCTTTCTGAATGCCCGTCTGGCCTTTCTGCTTCTTCTGATCGTGCCCTGTATTGCTGTGCTGACCGTGTTCTTTCAGAACCGGATCCTTCACTGGAACCGAAAGGTCCGTAAGATCAACTCGCAGATCACCAATGCCTATAATGAAGGGATCACAGGAGTAAAAACCTCCAAAAGCATGGTTATTGAGAAAGAGAATGAACAGGCTTTCTTTAAGATCACAGAAGATATGAGGTATGCCGGATGCAGAGCCGCGAAGCTGAATGCGATCTTTATTCCAACCATTCTTTTTTTCAGTTCCGTAGCTTCTGCACTGGTTCTTTCCAAAGGCGGTTACATGGTGCAAAAGAATCTGATCCGGCTGGGAACACTGTCGGTATTCATTTCCTATGCGGTGGTTATTTTTGAACCGATCCAGCAGCTGGCAAGGCTTCTTGCAGACCTGATCTCCTGTCAGGCGAATATTGAGCGTGTTATGGATCTTTTAAGCCAAAAGCCAAATGTAGTGGACAGCAGGGATGTGCAGGAAAAATACGGAGATAACTTTCAGCCCAAAAAAGAAAACTGGGAAAAGATCAGGGGCGATATTGTATTTGAAGATGTTTCTTTCCGATATCCGGACGGAAAGGAGTATGTGCTGGAGCATTTCAATCTTCATGTTCCGGCTGGAATGAACATTGCCATTGTAGGAGAAACCGGAGCCGGAAAATCTACGCTGGTAAATCTTGCCGGGCGGTTCTTTGAACCCACCAGCGGGCGCATCCTGATCGACGGTGTGGATTACCGGGAACGGTCTCAGCTCTGGCTTCACAGTCAGATCGGGTATGTACTGCAAAATCCCCATCTGTTCAGTGGAACCGTAAAAGAAAACATCCGCTATGGCCGCCTTGATGCCACAGATGAGGAAATTGTCCAGGCTGCCAGAAGTGTGTCTGCAGATGTAGTGGTGAATAAACTGGAAAAAGGCTATGACAGTGATGTGGGAGAAAGCGGCGGCAGACTTTCCACAGGGGAAAAACAGCTGATCTCCTTTGCCCGAGCCATTCTGGCGGATCCGGCGATCTTTGTCCTGGATGAGGCAACCTCCTCTATTGATACGGGAACAGAGCAGCTGATCCAGAAGGCCACAGAGAAACTTCTGAAAGGACACACCTCCTTTGTGATTGCGCACCGCCTTTCCACTATCCGCAATGCAGATCTGATCCTGGTGGTAAAGGACGGAAAGATCATCGAGCAGGGAACCCATAAGGAGCTGCTGGCCGAAAAAGGGTATTATCATGACCTGTATTATATGCAGTTTGAGGAAGAGGCTGCGATGCAGGTGTTTGCGGAGCAGGACGGAATATGAGCTGGCAGTTTATAGTGAAAATATAACTGAAGATCAGATTTTAAAGCGAAAAGGGGGGCCTATGTTTACGATTTTAAATTCCGAAAGTCTGTGGATAGGAACAGACATGAAGCGGTTCAATCAACTCCGGGATATTCTGGAATGTGAAGGTATTTCATATCGTCATAAGGTAAAAAACAGGATGGGTCAGTGGGCCGGGACGGGTACCATGCGCGGAAGGACAGGAGGCGCAGGTATGCCTGAGAGTGCTGCCTGTGAATATGAAATTCTGGTATATAAAAAAGACTGGGAAAAAGCAAAAAGACTTACAGGGATAGAGTGATCTTAACGGGATCTCCTCAATACTGCGGTAATTGATGATTGCAGTATTGGGGAGATCTTTTTTACAAAAACGCCGAAGTTTTTTACAAAGATTTTACCCAACCAGGATTTTAAACTTAACGTTTTGTTTCTATAATGACACTTGTCAATGAGGAAAACAAATAAAAAATTTCATAAAAAAGAGGAGATTTATCATGAAGAAAAAAATCGTTGGAATCTTAGCAGCAGCCGTAATCGGAACAACCGCATTTGCAACAGCGGCAAGTGCAGCAAGCGGAACCATCAATGTGATTTCCCGTGAGGACGGTTCCGGTACAAGAGGCGCGTTTATTGAACTCTTCGGTATTCAGGAAGAGAAAGACGGAGAAAAGGTTGATATGACAACGGAGGACGCAAGCATTACAAACAGCACCTCTGTAATGATGACAACCGTAGCTGGTGACGAGAATGCTATTGGCTATATTTCTCTTGGTTCTCTGAACGATACCGTAAAAGCAGTGAAGATCGACGGAGCAGAGGCAACTGCTGAGAACGTAGCAAACGATACATATAAAGTATCCCGTCCGTTTAATATCGTAACTGGTGAGAAAGCAAGTGAAGCAGCACAGGATTTTGTAAGCTATATCATGAGTGCAGACGGACAGCAGATCATTGAGGACAACGGTTATATCAAAGCAGACACAGAGGCTGGCGCTTATGAAGCAACAGAGGCAGAGGGCAAGGTTGTGGTTGCAGGTTCTTCTTCCGTATCTCCTGTAATGGAAAAACTGAAAGAGGCTTATGAGGCAGTAAACAAGAACGTAACTGTTGAAGTTCAGCAGAGTGATTCCACAACAGGCGTAACATCTGCGGCAGAAGGAATCTGTGATATCGGAATGGCTTCCCGTGAACTGAAGGATGAGGAAAAAGAGCTTGGTCTTACAGCAACCGTAATCGCAAAAGACGGTATTGCAGTGGTTGTAAACAACACAAACGAAACTGAGGATCTTACAAGCGATCAGGTGAAGGCAGTCTTTACCGGTGAGACAACTGAGTGGGAGGATCTTGCAAAATAATAAGATCCGTACAACAGGATGGAACGCAAAGGGGCCCGGCTTACCGGGCTTCTGTTCTGCAATCTTGAAGTCAGAGAGGAAAATATCTTTTATGAGTATAAAAAATACATCTAAGGTCTCCATAGACAGGATCAAAGAGCAGGGAATGAAAACCGTGTTCATGGTGGCAGCCTGTGTTTCTGTCCTTGCAGTGCTTTTGATCTGTCTGTTTCTTTTTGCCAGTGGAATTCCGGCGATCGGAGAAATCGGTCCAATGAAATTCCTTTTCGGAACCACATGGAAACCATCGAATCATCTGTATGGGATTTTTCCCATGATCGTAGCCAGCATTTATGTAACCGGAGGTGCTATTCTGGTAGGTGTTCCAATTGCTCTCTTTACCTCTGTATTTATGGCACGTTATTGTCCGAAAAAAATCTACAGACCGTTGAAAGCAGGCATTGAACTGATGGCAGGAGTTCCCTCTATCGTATATGGATTTTTCGGTCTGGTAGTGATGGTTCCATTTATCCGAAATACATTTGGAGGCACAGGAACCAGCTGGCTTGCCGCCTCTCTGCTTCTCGGGATCATGATTCTTCCTACGATCATCGGACCTACGGAATCTGCTCTTAGAAGTGTCCCGGAAAGCTACTATGAAGGATCTCTGGCTCTTGGGGCAACAAAGGAACGCAGTATTTTCTGTGTGATGCTTCCCGCAGCAAAATCAGGTATTCTTGCTGCAGTTGTTCTTGGCATCGGACGTGCGATCGGCGAGACTATGGCAGTGATCATGGTAGCAGGAAACCAGGCAAGAATGCCTCAGGGAATCCTGAAAGGGCTCCGTACGATGACAGCAAATATTGTTACAGAAATGGGATATGCAACAGGCCTTCACAGAGAAGCTCTGATCGCTACCGGCGTGGTACTGTTTGTATTTATTCTCATTATAAATCTCAGTCTTTCACTTTTGAACAGGAGGGCAGAAAATGCAAACTAATGTGGCAGCTGTCAATTCAGAAATTCCTGTAAAAAAAAGAAACAGCTCTTCGGCAGGCAGTCAGCTGAAATCTTATCTGCGCCATCCGGGTTCCGGAATTCTTGCACTGTTGACAGGCGCAGCGGCTGTCCTTACTTTTGCAGTACTTCTGTTTCTGGTAGGCTATATCCTGGCAAAGGGGATTCCTTACCTGACTCCCTCCCTGTTCAGTCTGGAGTATAATTCTGAGAATGTGTCTTTGATGCCGTCTCTTATCAATACCTTTATTATGACAGTGTTGACTCTTCTGATCGCGGCGCCGATCGGGATTTTTGCAGCAATTTATCTTGTGGAATATGCAAAAAAAGGCAATAAGCTGGTGAAGGTGATCCGTATCACAGCAGAGACACTTTCCGGTATTCCTTCTATCGTATTCGGACTGTTCGGTATGCTTTTTTTTGTAACTGCACTGAACTGGGGAATGTCGCTTATGGCAGGTATTTTTACCCTGGTGATCATGGTTCTGCCTTTGATCATGCGTACTTCTGAAGAAGCCTTAAAGGCAGTTCCGGATTCCTACAGAGAGGCCAGTTTTGGTCTTGGAGCCGGAAAATTAAGAACTGTTTTTACGATTGTGCTTCCCTCGGCAGTACCAGGTATTCTTGCCGGGATCATTCTTGCCATTGGACGTATTATCGGAGAAACAGCTGCGCTTCTTTACACTTCCGGAACAGTAGCCCAGATACCGGATCTGATGGGATCAGGACGTACTCTTGCCCTTCATATGTATGTGCTCTCCAGCGAGGGACTGCACATGAATCAGGCTTCGGCTACAGCAGTGGTGATCCTTATTTTTGTGCTGATCATCAACTGGCTTTCCGGCAAAGCAGCAAAAAGGATTGCGAAAGGATAAGGATACATGAGTAATAATACAAAGCTTTTGATTGAGAATATGAACCTTCATTATGGGAATTTTCATGCTTTGAAGGATATTCATATGCACATTCCGGAAAAGGAGATCACTGCATTTATCGGACCAAGCGGCTGTGGGAAATCTACACTTCTGAAATCCTTAAACAGGATGAACGACCTTGTGGAAGGCTGTGTGATCACCGGAAAGGTGGAACTTGACGGACAGGATATTTACGGAGATATGGATGTAAATCTTCTGAGAAAAAGGGTGGGAATGGTGTTCCAGAAGCCCAATCCTTTTCCCATGAGCATTTATGATAATATTGCATACGGACCAAGAACACACGGAATCCGTTCCAGGGCAAAGCTGGATGATATTGTAGAAAAATCTCTTCGGGATGCTGCTATCTGGGACGAGGTAAAAGACCGTCTGAAAAAAAGTGCCCTTGGAATGTCCGGCGGTCAGCAGCAGAGGCTGTGCATTGCAAGAGCGCTGGCAGTACAGCCGGAGGTGCTCCTGATGGATGAGCCGACTTCTGCTCTTGACCCCATTTCCACTTCCAAGATTGAGGAACTGGCAATGGAGCTGAAAAAAGACTATACGATCGTAATGGTAACCCATAATATGCAGCAGGCAACGCGTATTTCCGATAAAACTGCCTTTTTCCTTCTGGGAGAAGTGATCGAATTCAATGATACAGATACCTTATTCTCCATGCCGGCGGATAAGAGGACAGAGGATTATATTACAGGGAGGTTTGGATGATATGACGACACGTTTTGAACGACAGCTGGAGGAACTGCATGTACAGATCATCACAATGGGAAGTCTCTGTGAAAAAGTCATTGCTTTTTCCGCAAAGGCGATACAGGGAGTGAACTGTTCCAAAGAGGTTTTTGATACAGACAGAGAAATCGATGCGAAAGAAAGAGAAATAGAGAATATCTGTATGCGTCTCCTTCTGCATCAGCAGCCGGTAGCAAGGGATTTAAGAGAAATCTCTGCCGCTCTTAAGATGATCTCGGATATGGAGCGTATTGGCGATCAGGCGGCAGATATTGCGGACCTGGCGAGATTTATTGACAGAAACCGTGTGGAGATACCGAAAGAAATTGAAAAAATGGCAGATCAGACAGTCCGTATGGTGACAGAAAGCATTGATTCTTTTGTAAAAGCGGATCTGGATCTGTGCAGAAAGGTAATCAATGACGACGATATGGTAGACGAAAGCTTTGAACAGGTCAAGACAGAACTGACAGAGATGATCTGTCACAGAAGTATTGATGCAAAACTGGCTCTTGATCTTCTTATGACGGCAAAATACATGGAACGTATCGGAGACCATGCAGTAAACATTGCAGAGTGGGTAGAGTACTCGATCACTGGAATCCACAGAAATAATGAACATCAGAATCAGACCGGAGGAATCCTGAATTGACAAAAAAGATTTTTAAATCTACGGTGCTTGTATCTGCCTCTGTGCTGATCCTGGGGATTGCTTTTGTCCTGGGAATTCTGTACCAGTATTTTGGAAAACAGCTGGATACGGAGCTTGCCAGAGAGGCCAGCTATCTTGCTTATGGAGTAGAGCAGCAGGGGGAAGAATATCTGCAGCAGCTGAAAAATACAGATTCAAGAATTACCTATATTGGAGAGGACGGAACGGTACTTTATGATAATGAGGCTGATGCAGCTGAAATGGAAAATCATAAGGACCGTGAGGAGTTTCAGGAAGCGCTTGCCACAGGAGCAGGAGATGCGCAGCGCATATCCGGTACGTTGTCTGAAAAAACCGTTTATTATGCAAAGAGACTTTCGGATAATTCTGTACTCAGAGTAGCCAGTACACAATATTCAGCTTTTGCACTGGTGCTCCAGCTTGTGCAGCCGGTACTGTGCATTATATTTGTGATGCTGATTCTGGCAGGCATTTTTGCTTCCAGAATCGCGGGAAAAATCGTTGAGCCGATTAATGAGCTTGATCTGGAAAAACCGGATGAAAATGAAGTTTACGAAGAGGTGGCTCCTCTTCTTGGAAAGATCAGCCGACAGAACCGTCAGATTCATACTCAGCTTGAAGAGGCGAGAAGGAATCAGGAGGAATTCTCCATCATTACAGAAAATATGCAGGAAGGACTTCTGGTCATTGATTCCTATACAATGATCCTTTCCGGAAATTCCAGTGCCTGGAAGATTTTTCAGGTAAACGAACCGGGAACGGGACGCAGCGTATATTCTCTGGACAGAAATGAAGATTTCCGAAAAGTAATCGAAACTGTGCTGGAGGGAAAACATGGAAGTGCCCTTCTCCATCTGGATAATGAGTTTGTACAGCTGATCGCCAATCCGGTAAACAGAGACGGAAAGACAGTTGGCGCAGTTTTGCTTCTTATGAATGAAACAGAGAAAGTGCAGAGGGAAAACCTCAGAAGAGAATTTTCTGCAAATGTTTCTCACGAACTGAAGACTCCTCTGACTTCCATTTCCGGATTTGCAGAGATCATTCAGGATGGCTTTGTAAAAGAAGAAGATGTTAAGAAATTTGCCGGAAGAATCTATAAGGAAGCACAGAGGCTGATCCAGCTTGTAGAGGATACGATTCGGATCTCTCAGCTGGATGAAGGAGAGAATCCGTATGAATGGGAGAATATTGATCTTTATACAGTGGCGAAGGACGTATGCGGAAACCTGAATGAAGCTGCAAAGAAAAAGAATGTTCATCTGTATATCGAAGGAGAACGGCTGATCTGCCGTACAGTCCGTCCTATTTTGGAAGAAATTCTTTATAACCTTTGCGATAATGGTATCAAATACAATAAGGATAATGGCATAGTCAGTATTCTTATCAGGGATCTTGGGAATGAAGTCCAGTTGTCTGTGGAGGATAACGGTATCGGAATCCCCCGTGAAGACCGGAAGAGAGTTTTTGAACGCTTTTACAGAGTGGATAAAAGTCATTCAAAGGAGATCGGAGGAACCGGACTTGGTCTTTCCATTGTAAAACATGGAGTTACTTTCCTTGGAGGGACACTGAATCTTGTCAGTGAAGTGGATAAAGGAACGGAAATTACGGTGACTTTACCGAAACATAGAAATGAAAAATAGAGATCGGGCAGGAAACAGACGAAAATGATCTGTCTCCTGCCCGATTGAGCTTTAGTAGCAGTATGCGCCCTCATATCTGGGGCAGGATTCCTTTTTCCGGGACTGATCCTTGCAGGTGCGGCACCGGTCGCAGAATTCCTGCTCATAACAGGTAGCGCACACGCAGATTCCGCAGGAACTGCGGTCATACTCCGGAGAGCAGGTAAAGGGAACCTGATCTTTTTCTTCATACTTTTCCTTCATAAAACATCATCCTCCTTTTTAATAGTCGGTCTTATAATAAAACCTTCCGTTGATAAAGTCCGTTTTGATTATGTTTACAAAGGCCTGGGGATCTACCTCGGCAACCTTTTTTACAAGAAGCTTGGCCTCCTCGCGGGAGACAACAGAATAGATCATGGCAGTATTATCACCGCTGTAGCAGCCGGTTCCGTCCAGCCTTGTGGCAGAGTGATGAGACAGCTTGGAAATTTCCTCATAAACCTCATCAGGATGTCTGGTGATAATAAACAAAGTATGTTTTTTGTATCTCTGGTGGAGCATCTGAACCATCTGGGTGGAGGTAAACTGAAAGATGATTGAATAAAGCGCCTTATCCCATCCAAACAGAAGACCTGCGGCCACCAGGATCACTGCGTTGCCGCAGAGGATATAATTCCAGATATCCTGTCCGTTTTTTTCGGAAAAGTAAATGGCGATAAAATCCGTTCCTCCGCTGCTGGTGTTTCCGATCAGGCAGAGACTTACCACAAAACCATTGATCAGACCGCCGAAGATACTGATCAGCAGAGGGTCATAGGTAATAGGCTGTGAGGGAATAAGGTCTGTCAGGATACTGGACAGTACGATCACCACACAGGAACTCAGAGTGAATTTTACTCCGATATATTTCAGCCCTATCAGTACAGGAACCGCGTTTAGGACCACGTTGATCAGGGTATAGGGAATTTCCATGCCGGCAAATTCCCGGAAAGTTCCCTGAATGAGAAGGGTCAGTCCGTTAAAGCCGCCCGGATAAAGTCCTCCGGCTCTTACAAAGGTTTTGATATTTACAGCAAAGATCACAGCCGCAATTACGGCACAGCCGTACCGTTTCACCTCAACTTTTGCATCCATATCCTTAAAGGCTGATGAAATACTGCTCATATAGGCTCCCTCCATATCTTTTGGTAGTTGTCTTTATCTGGCCTCCCAGCGTCCGGAAGCACCACATGGAAGAACAAGTCCGCTGGAAGTAACCGGAAGTCCGATCTCCTGTGAATCTACAGTTCCGTTATACTGTTTCAGCTCTGTTGCCAGCATGTAGGTGAGAACAGCAGGAGCAAGTCCTGTTGTATAGGAATTGATAAGGAAAAACAGCGGATCCGGGCTGAGAAGCTTCGCGCACAGCTTCACAAGAGGATGGATGGCATCCTCGATCTTCCAGATTTCTCCCTTGGGTCCCCGTCCATAGGAAGGGGGATCCATGATAATAGCATCGTAGTGGTTTCCTCTTCGGATCTCACGTTCTACAAATTTCACACAGTCATCTACAAGCCAGCGGATAGGCGCATCTGCCAGTCCGGAGGCTGCGGCATTTTCTTTGGCCCAGGTGACCATGCCTTTGGAGGCGTCCACATGAGTGACGCTGGCTCCTGCAGCAGCGGCTGCCAGAGTTGCTCCGCCTGTATAGGCAAAAAGATTCAGAACCTTTACCGGGCGTCCGGCATTCCGGATCTTGTCTCCAAACCAGTCCCAGTTTACCGCCTGCTCCGGGAAAAGTCCGGTATGCTTGAAGCTGAACGGCTTCAGGTGGAAGGTCAGGTGCTTATAGTGAAGATCCCACTGCTGGGGAAGATCAAAAAATTCCCATTCTCCGCCGCCTTTTTTGCTGCGGTGATAGTGGGCGTTCATGTTTTTCCAGCCACGGCTCGCTTTGGGCGTATCCCAGATTACCTGTGGGTCCGGACGGACCAGTATATATTTTCCCCAGCGCTCCAGCTTTTCGCCGCCGGAAGCGTCAATTACTTCGTATTCTTTCCATTGATCTGCAATCCACATAAATTGTAATCCTCTCATTAGTCTTTATAGAATCAGTATAGGATAATGAATGGAAATCTGCAAGTGGAAATCGGGAGAGTTTTGGCCATCCTGTATAAAATAAGGACATTATTTTTCACAAATACAGTGATTACAGGACTTGACAACCGGGACTTTAGCATACTAAAATAGACAAGATAATATATTTCAGCAGTTTAAAATAAAAAAGTCCGAAGAGTAAGCGGAACGAGGAGGATAAAGATGGAGAAATATAGTGAAATGAGCAGAGAACAGCTTCTTGCTTTGAAAAAAGAACTGGATCAGCAGTATGCAGATATCAAGGCGCAGGGACTTGCCCTGGATATGTCCCGTGGTAAACCGGGAACAGAGCAGCTTGACCTTTCTATGGGAATGATGCAGGTTCTGGCAAATGGAGAAGAACTGAAATGTGAAACCGGCGTAGACTGCCGTAACTATGGTGTGATCGATGGTATTCCGGAAGCAAAGCGCCTTCTCGGACAGATCTCCGAGGTGGATCCGGAGCATATCATTATCTATGGAAACTCCAGTCTGAATGTTATGTTTGATTCCATTGCACGTTCTATGACACACGGCGTTATGGGAAATACTCCATGGTGCAAGCTGGATAAGGTGAAATTCCTCTGTCCGGTACCGGGATATGATCGTCATTTCAAGATCACAGAGTTTTTTGGCATTGAAATGATCAATGTACCAATGTCTCCGGAAGGCCCGGATATGGATATGGTGGAGAAGCTTGTCAGTGAAGATGATTCTATCAAAGGTATCTGGTGCGTGCCGAAATATTCCAATCCTCAGGGATACACCTATTCCGCAAGAACTGTCCAGAGATTTGCAAACCTGAAGCCGGCTGCTCCGGACTTCCGTATTTACTGGGACAATGCTTACAGTGTACACCATCTCTATGAGGAGGATCAGGATTTCCTTCTTGAGATCCTTACTGAGTGTGCAAAGGCCGGAAATCCGGATATTGTATACAAATTTACATCCACATCCAAGATCAGCTTCCCTGGTTCCGGTATCGCAGCAGTTGCAGCATCCAAGGCAAATCTGGATGACTTCCGCAAATATATGCAGACCCAGACCATCGGTCATGATAAGCTGAACCAGCTCCGCCATGTAAAATTCTTTAAGAATCTGGAAGGGGTTCATGCACACATGAGAAAACACGCAGACATTATCCGTCCGAAGTTTGAAATGGTGCTGAATATTCTGGAAAAGGAACTTGGAGGACTGGGAGTAGGGGAATGGACCAATCCAAAGGGCGGATACTTTATTTCCTTTGATTCTATGGAAGGCTGCGCAAAAAATATCGTGGCAAAAGCAAAAGAAGCAGGTGTTGTAATGACAGGAGCGGGAGCAACTTATCCATACGGAAAGGATCCGAAAGACTCCAATATCCGTATTGCACCTACCTTCCCGTCCATGGAAGAGCTTGAGAAAGCAGCGAATGTATTTGTAGTGTGTGTGAAGCTTGCAAGTGTGGAGAAGCTTCTGGCTGAGTAAAACAGAAAGCTTCTGTCGAGTATGAAAGGGAGGTTTCATGGAAGAAGAAAAAAATGGTATGAGCACCGGCAGAAAGATTTTGATCGGTCTGATCGCAGTGCTGCTCCTGCTTACGGCAGCAGCCTATGGTTATGGAGTCTATTATTTTTCCGGACATTTTCTTCCGGGATCTCTTGTAAATGGATTTAACTGTTCCTATATGGACCAGAAAGAGGCAGAAGAGCTTTTGGCTAAGAAAACAGCCGCGTATGTCCTTGCCGTACGGACAAGAGGGAATGGACAGGAAAGTATTTCTGCAGAGGAGATTGCGCTTTCCTATAAGCCGGATGGCAGTGTGAAAAAGCTGATGCACGATCAGAACCGCTTTTTGTGGTTTTTGGCGTTCAGCCAGCACAGTATCATGGAGGTTCCATCCTCAGTCAGCTATCAGGAAGACCTTTTTGAACAGAAATTTGCCGGTCTGAAATGTCTGAAGGATAATGTGAAACCGGAAGATGCATATATTGAAGATGACGGAAACGGATTTTCGATTGTTCCGGAGGTAGAGGGAACTTTTGTGGATCAGGAAAAATTCCGGGAAACAGTAGTCACAGCGCTTACAACGGGGGATCCGGTAGTGGATCTTGAAGAGGATGGATGCTATATAAATCCGGAAATTTATCGGGATAACGAACGTCTGACAGCTGACTGTGAGCAGATGAATGAATTGACAGATGTGGTGATCACGTATGATTTCAGTGACCGTAAGGAAACTGTGGACAGAACGGTGATCCGTTCCTGGCTTTCACGAAACGAGGAACAGGATCTTGTTGTAGACAAAGAAAAGATTGCCTCTTATATCAGGACATTGGCAGAAAAATATGATACAATAGGGACAAAACGCAGCTTTATTACCTATAACGGCCGTGAAATCCGCGTTTCCGGAGGCGATTATGGATGGGTGACAGATCAGGAAAAAGAGACAGAAGCTCTTTTTCATGAAATTCAAAAAAAAGAGACACAGGTCCGCGAGCCGGAATACAGACAGAAAGCAATGAGCCGGGATACGAATGACATTGGATATACTTATGTTGAGGTTGACCTCTCAGGATCACGTCTTGTGGTATATCAGGACGGAATTCCTGTGGCAGATACCGGGATTTATGCACCGGACGGAACCGGGACGGGAGTGTATGAAATAAGAGAAATGAAATCTCCTGCAGAATCGGGAGGGATCACGGTCAATTATCTGATGAGCTGCGGAGAAAATATCGGAATCGTTGATAATCCGGCGCTTATGCAGGAGGATGTAGGCTACTATGCGGACGGATTTGCTGACAGCTTGATTTCAGCTGATTTTGGTTCGGAAGAAAATTCCGGTTTATCAGGAGATATCTGGACGGATTCGGAGAAAGGATATATTCAGATTCCGGGAGACCGGGCAGCAGATGTCTGGCAGTATGTAAAAACCGGAATGCCGGTTGTAATTTATAAATAAAAAAATAAAATGCTGCAGAAATACCGAAGGGGATCTCTGCAGCAGTTTTTACATGGATGAATAACCGGAAATGCTGACAGTGATCAGGATATTCCGATGGAGAGGGAGAAAATTATGAGGATTGTTGTTTTAGCAGGAGGAACAAGTACAGAAAGAGATGTTTCTATTGTTTCAGGAACAGGTATCTGTAATGGATTAAGAGCCAGGGGGCATCAGGCTATTCTGGTAGATGTTTTTTGCGGAATAAAAGAGGTAAACCGGGAAGATCCTTTCCCTGAAGAATATGATGTGGAGGCCGCAGCCGCTTATATCAGAAGCTTTAATAAGGATATAGAAACGCTGAAAAACGAAAGAAGAGAATTTTTCGGTCCGAATGTCATGGAGCTGTGCAAAAAAGCAGATTTTGTATTTCTGGGACTTCATGGAGCCAATGGAGAGGATGGAAGAGTACAGGCTACATTTGACCTTATGGGAATCAAGTACACCGGCACCGGATATCTCAGCAGTGCCATGGCCATGGATAAGGGAGTGACCAAATGGATGTTCCAGATGTATGATGTTCCGGTTCCGGGCGGTACGACCATGAAAAGGCAGGAACGAAATGACAGCCTTGCTGAAGGGCTTTCTTTTCCGGTAGTAGTAAAAACCTGCTGCGGAGGCTCCAGCATCGGCGTTTATATCGTGCATGACCAGAAAGAATATACAGAGGCTCTTGATGCTGCTTTTTCTTATGAAGAGGAAGTGGTTATCGAAGAATATATCCAGGGTACGGAATACACAGTTGCAGTTGTGGACGGCAAAGCATATCCTGTAGTTCAGATTGTTCCCTGCGAGGGATTTTATGATTATGAAAACAAATATAAACCAGGGGCGGTAAAAGAAACCTGTCCGGCTCCCATTTCTGAAGATCTGACCAGACGTCTTCAGGAGAATGCAGTCAAAGGATATCGTGCTCTTGGGCTTGAAAGCTATGCAAGACTTGATTTTATCGTAACAGAAGATGAAAAGATCTACTGTCTGGAAGCAAATACTCTTCCGGGAATGACGCCTACCAGCCTGATTCCTCAGGAAGCGGCTGTTCTTGGAATGGATTATCCTACACTTTGTGAGGAACTGATCCGGGTATCTGAGAAAAAATATCAGTAAAAGCTTGCAGAACAGCGAACAGATTTTTTGGAAAGCAGGAAAACACATGATGAAGAATCTTACATTGAGAAATATAACAGAGGTGTGCAGAGGAATCTATCATGGTCCGGAGAAATTTCTGGATCAGGAGGTTTCTGCAATTACCACTGACAGCCGTAAGGCAGAAAAGGGAGGACTTTTTGTCCCGATCGTAGGAGAACGTGTAGACGCTCACAAGTTTATCCCGGATGTAATGGAAAAGGGCTGTCTGGCCTCTCTTTCAGAGAGAGAGCTTGAAAACGCAGAATATCCGTATATTCAGGTGAAATCCTCTCTGCAGGCAGTAAAGGACATTGCGGAATTTTATCTGGAGCAGCTTCAGATTCCTGTTGTGGGAATTACCGGAAGTGTTGGAAAAACCAGTACAAAAGAAGTAATTGCCTCTGTGCTGAAAGAAAAATATCGTACTCTGAAAACCCAGGGAAACTTTAACAACGAACTGGGACTTCCTCTTACTGTGTTCCGCCTCCGAGATGAGGATGAGATCGCGGTCCTTGAAATGGGGATCAGTGATTTTGGTGAAATGACCAGACTGGCCAGGATCGCCAGGCCGGAAACCTGTGTGATTACCAATATCGGAACCTGCCATCTGGAAAATCTGGGAGACAGGGACGGAGTACTGAAAGCAAAAACAGAGATTTTCGGTTCTCTGCGAGAGGGCGGAAACATTGTACTGAACGGGGACGATGACAAACTGTCCACGGTAAAGGAATATCAGGGTATCCGTCCGGTGTTCTTTGGTCTGAAGGGAGACTGCGATGTATATGCAGACGAGATCGAGAGCAAAGGTCTCAAGGGAGTTTCCTGCCGGATCCATCTGGGAGACGAGAGCTTTTCTGTTCTGGTTCCCATGCCGGGAATACATATGGTATATAATGCTCTTGCGGCTTCTGCAGTGGGCAGAATCTATCATCTTACCGTGGAAGAGATCAAGCGCGGAATCGAAAGTCTGGAAGCTATCAGCGGAAGATTTAAGATGATTGACACAGAGAAGCTTCTGATCGTAGATGACTGCTATAATGCAAATCCAATGTCCATGAAAGCATCTCTGGATGTTCTTCATGACGGAGCCGGACGCAGGGTTGCGATTCTGGGAGATATGGGAGAGCTTGGAGAAAATGAAATCCGTCTCCACGAAGAAGTGGGTATGCATGCTGCTTCCTGCGGCATTGACTGCTGTATTTGCGTGGGAGAGCTTTCGTATCATATGGCCGAGGCGGCACGGGAGGCAGATCCGGGCTTCTCTGTAATCTATGTAAAAAACAGAGAGGAGCTTCTGACCCGTCTGGATGAACTTATACAGACAGGAGATACTGTGCTGGTAAAGGCTTCCCACTTTATGAAATTTGAAGAAGTCGTAAAGGCATTGGAGACACTGTAGAAAAGCAGAGAACTTTATAGGAGAATTTGACGAACGATTTTTGTTCCCACCGGGGTCTTCAGGGTGTAGAATGTGATTGAAAAGAAATCTGAGGATCAAGGAGGGGATCATGCTGGAAAGAATTATGGAACTGCAGCTTCCGCTTTACGCAATGACTGTACTGGGAGTGTCCGGGGCATTGGGAATGTTGGCAGTACATCTTACCTACAGAAGAGCTATGCGAAAAACAAAAGCATCGATGAACCTGAAAGAGAAATGGCTGAATCTCTGGAAAACAAGGGACAGGCTTCTGAACAGGATGAATCTTCTGGTATGGGGACCGTCACTTCTTTCACTGCTCTGTCTTGGAACGGCTTTTTTTCTGGTGACAAGACTGGACATGAAGGAGGGACTGCCGCTGCAGTACATTTATATGGGGACGGCAGTACCTGTCAGTCTCCTTCTTCTTCGTCAGGCTCTTGATTTTTCTTACAGAGAAGATCTTGTAATGAACTCTCTGGCAGATTATATTCTTCAGGTCAGATCAAAGAGAGAGGAACTGCCCTCTGCAAGAAAGGCGGCGCCGATTTCTGCGCCTGAAAAACCGGATCCTGTCCTTCAGGAAGAAATGGTGGAAAGAATCACAGCCAGTATCCGCCAGACCGCGGCAACAGGCAGCCATTTCAGCAAAATGCTCAGTCCGGAGGAAGAAGAGATCATGAGAGAGATCATTCGGGAATTTATGGACTAAAAATAAAATCTGTTTTAAAAAACGCTGTTGGAACCTCCTGCTTGTAGAATCAGGGAGTTTTTGCTATACTGTGTCTGAATCGTATATGTACATCTATTGAAAACAAACAGGAGTGTTCCATGGATAAAAAAATGAAAATCGTACTTCTTGAAGCAAAAAATCTGGGTGAGGACATGGTTTTCACCCCTTTTCTTCCTCTTGGAGAGGTGGAAATCTATCCTTTTACATCACCGGGGGAAATGCCGGAAAGGATAAAAGATGCAGATATTCTTGTAGCGAATAAACTTCCCATGTGTGAAGAAACCCTGAAGGATGCAGAAAATCTGAAGCTGATCTGCCTGACGGCTACCGGTATCAATAATCTGGATGGTGAGTATCTGAAAAAACGGGGGATCCGTGCATGTAATGTGGCCGGATATTCTACCGATGCAGTAGCACAGCATACGTTTGCCATGCTGTTTTATATATGGGAGAAACTGCGTTTTTATGACGATTATGTAAAATCCGGCGAATATACAAAAAGCGGCGGATTTTCGTATTTTACAGAACGTTTTTATGAACTCAGCGGAAAAACCTGGGGAATTGTTGGAATGGGAGCAATCGGAAGAAAGGTGGCAGATATTGCAGAAGCTTTTGGCTGCAAAGTCATCTGTTATTCTGCATCCGGTGGAACCTATCAGCTTTGTGCAGACCGGAAACAGGTAGATTTTGAGACACTTCTGAAAGAGTCGGATATTCTGTCCATTCATGCTCCGTTGAATGAGAAAACTGAGAATCTGATGGATATTCAGGCGTTTCAGAAAATGAAAAAAACAGCGGTTCTGATCAATGTTGCCCGAGGCCCTATTGTAGATCAGGAAGCTCTTTACAAGGCTCTGACAGAAGATATGATTGCAGGTGCCTGTCTGGATGTACTGAAGCAGGAACCTATGGCAGAGGACAATCCTCTGATCCGTATCCGGGACAGCAAAAAGCTTCTGATCACACCGCATATGGCATGGGCGCCGGTAGAAACCAGGTTTCGGTGCAGGGATGAGGTAGTTGAAAACATACGGGCTTTTTTAGCCGGAGAGGAAAGAAACAGAGTGTACTGAGATGGGAAAAAAACGAATTATATGGATTGAACTGCTGCGTATTGCAGCCTGCATTGGCGTAATCGGACTTCATGTTGGATCTCAGCATTTTCGGGATATCCCCCTGGATACTTTTACCTGGAAAATATCCAACTTTTTTCATGGTATTAACCGGTTTGCAGTAGCATGTTTTATTATGATCAGCGGAGGCCTGTATCTCAGCAAAAAAAGAACCTGGAATCTGAAAAAGCTATGGCAGGGAAATATTCTTCCTGTTTTTACCGCCTATATTTTCTGGCAGATTTTTTATGCATTCTACAGAATTGTGATGGCGGGAAATATTTCTATTGGAAGCACTGAATTTATAAAAAAAATGATGGTTTATGTCAGCAAACCTTATTTTCATTTGTGGTATCTTCCAATGCTGATAGGAATTCTGATCCTTAGTCCGCTGATATGGGAAATTGTAAACAGTCCCCGTGGAAAACAATGGTCAGAATATATGATTCTTCTGTTTCTGGTATTCCAGATTTTTACATACACAGTGACCCGGTTTGATCTTCCCTGGAAAAGTCATGTTGAGGCGGTTCTGAATACCATACATCCGGAACTGATCACAAGCTTTATAGGATATTTTATATTGGGGCACTATCTTTACGAGTATGGAATTCCTGTAAAAATTGAAAAAGCAGTTTATGTTATGGGAACAGTACTCATTTTACTGGGAATTTATTTATGCCAGGAAGCATCTTTAAAGACAGGAAATGAAGTACAGGCATTTTATGATAATTTTACCTTTGCAGCATTTTTTTGGAGTACTGCTGTCTTTCTGTTTTTCAAGAATTATATATCAAAAATAAAATGGAGTGAAAAACAGGGGAAATTTATATGCGAGCTTGGCGGATGTACTTTTGGAATTTATCTGGTTCATGCCTGTGTCCGGGATATTTTGCACCGAAAGGGAATTGACAGTATGATGATGGACAACACGATTATTGCCATTCTTCTTGTGACGGTTGCGATCTTTGTCATAAGCTGGGCGATTGTCTGGGTATTCAGGAAGATAGCCCTTGTAAAAAAATGGATTATGTAGTATCGATCCACAGGAGGAATGAAAGATGAATGACAAAAGAAAAGAGAAACTATTTCATAAAAAGGCTTTAAAACAGGCCATTGATATGGAACTGAAAGAGCACAGGAGTACCTTTATCGTATTTTCTATTCTCAGGATCATTGTGATCGGATGTATGGTGCGTCAGTTATTTCTACATAATTATGAAGGATTTTTCCTCAGTATACTTACCCTTTTGCTTCTGTATATTCCAAGCTGGCTGCAGGTAAAGCTTCGGATCGAGATTCCGGTAGGACTGGAAATTTCCATCCTTTGTTTTATTTTTGCGGCGGAGATTCTGGGAGAGATCAATGCGTTTTACATTGTGATTCCCGGATGGGATACGATCCTTCATACACTGAACGGATTTCTCTGTGCGGCAGTAGGATTTTCCATGGTGCTTCTTTTAAATGACAATGAAAATCTGACATTTGATCTGTCCCCTTTTTTCCTGGCGCTTCTGGCATTTTGCTTTTCTATGACGGTAGGTGTTCTGTGGGAATTTTTTGAATTTGGAATGGATTATTTTTTGAAATTTGATATGCAGAAGGACATGATCCTGCATACTGTCAGCAGCGTGATGCTGGATCCGGCAAAAGCCAATCATCCGGTTGTGATCCGGGACATTGCAGATGTAATCGTGGTTCATGGAGACGGGACTCAGCAGGCGTTGGGCCTTGGAGGCTATCTGGATGTGGGTCTTTATGATACGATGAAAGATCTGTTTGTTAATTTTATCGGTGCGGTTGTTTTTTCAGTGATAGGATTTTTTTATGCAAGAGGACGTGGAAAAAAGAGAGTGGTTTCTCTTTTTGTACCCCGGAAAAAATCAAAGGACAGAGATTATCTGTCCATGGCAAATAAAAAATAAAAATTCAGTCTTCTTCGATGATCTGTATTTCCAGATAGTCAAAATCAATCTGTTCAATAAAGTTGTCCTGGCTGAATCTGGTTCTGGCATGACGTTTGAAATCTGTAATGGTATTGTCAAGCCAGATCGGATTTTCCAGGTCAAATCTGTAACATATTTCCTCCAGACCGCGGAATACCTTGTGAGTTCTGGTATCTTCTGAATGATCTTCAATAACCGTATCCTGGATCATACGGTTGTTTTTCCATATTTTTCCCCATAAACGAAACATATTTTCCTCCGGTAAAAGTAATCTGCTGTAACCAGTATACCGATTCTTTTCGGATAAGTAAAGAAAAGAATTCATTGCAGATTCTTTAAAAATGCACTATAATAAAGTAATTATCAGAATAGGACTATGAATGGAGGAGCTATTATGAAGTTATATGAAGGCGGCATCTACCTTTTAAATGGCCATGATATTGTCGAAGAGAATTGCATGACACAGCCGGTATCAAAAGAACAGGCTGCAAAAAATACCATGGCATATGGTATTCTGGAAGCCCATAATACTTCCGGAAACATGGAAAAACTGCAGATTAAATTTGATAAGCTGACATCTCATGATATTACCTTTGTGGGGATTATCCAGACGGCCCGCGCTTCCGGACTTGAAAGATTTCCTGTTCCCTATGTACTGACTAACTGCCACAATTCTCTCTGTGCAGTGGGAGGTACCATCAATGAAGACGATCATATGTTTGGACTGACCTGCGCTAAGAAATATGGCGGTGTCTATGTGCCGCCTCATCAGGCGGTTATCCACCAGTATGCCCGTGAAATGCTTGCCGGAGGCGGTAAGATGATTCTTGGCTCTGACAGCCATACCAGATACGGTGCGCTCGGTACCATGGCCATGGGAGAGGGAGGCGGAGAACTGGTAAAACAGCTTCTTTCCCAGACATATGATATCAATATGCCGGAGGTTGTGGCTATTTATCTGAAAGGACAGCCCCGTCCGGGCGTTGGTCCCCAGGATATTGCCCTTGCGATCATTGGTAAGGTATTTGCAAATGGATATGTAAAAAATAAAGTCATGGAGTTTGTAGGACCGGGAGTTGCAGGATTAAGCGCAGACTTCCGTATTGGTATCGATGTAATGACAACGGAGACAACCTGCCTTTCTTCTATCTGGCAGACAGACGAGACCATTGAGGAGTTTTATGAGATCCATGGAAGAAAAGAAGATTACAGAAAGCTTCAGCCGGGAGCTGTGGCTTATTATGATGGCTGCGTAGAGGTAGATCTCAGTGAAATCAAGCCCATGATCGCAATGCCTTTCCATCCAAGCAATACATATACGATTGATGAACTGAATGAGAATCTGGAAGATATTTTAAATGATGTTGAGAAAAAAGCGCAGATAAGTCTTGATGGAAAAATTCCATTTACCTTAAAGGATAAGGTTGTTGACGGAAAGCTTTATGTAGATCAGGGAATCATCGCAGGCTGCGCCGGCGGCGGTTTTGAAAACATCTGTGCGGCGGCTGATATTCTCCGGGGCTCCAGCATTGGAGCAGATGCTTTTACATTGAGTGTATATCCGGCAAGTACGCCGATCTATATGGAACTTGCAAAAAATGGTGTGCTGGCGGATCTTATGGCAACAGGCGCTGTAGTAAAAACAGCATTCTGCGGCCCGTGTTTCGGTGCAGGCGATACGCCGGCGAATAATGCATTCAGCATCCGGCATACGACAAGGAATTTCCCGAACAGAGAAGGGTCAAAGATCCAGAGCGGACAGATCTCTTCCGTGGCACTTATGGATGCCAGATCTATTGCAGCTACAGCAGCAAACAAAGGCTTCCTGACATCTGCAGAGACCTTTACCGGATCCTACACAGGTCAGAAGTATTTCTTTGATAAAACAATTTATGAAAACCGTATTTTTGACAGCAAGGGTGTTGCAGATCCAGATGTTGAGATTCAGTTTGGACCGAATATCAAGGACTGGCCGGAAATGCCTCCTCTTGCAGAAAATCTCGTCTTAAAGGTAGTTTCCGAGATTCATGATCCGGTTACTACAACAGATGAGCTGATTCCTTCCGGAGAAACGTCTTCTTATCGTTCCAACCCTCTGGGACTTGCAGAGTTTACTCTTTCCAGAAAGGATCCGGCTTATGTTGGACGTGCAAAGGAAATCCAGCAGGCGCAGAAAGCGCTTCAGGCAGATCAGAGCCCTGAGGAAGCTGTGCCGGAACTGAAACCCGTGCTTGAGACTGTTAGGAAGCAGTTTCCGGAAATCAGCAGAGATAATCTTGGTATCGGAAGTACGATTTTTGCAGTAAAACCCGGCGACGGTTCTGCCCGTGAACAGGCGGCTTCCTGTCAGAAGGTGCTTGGAGGATGGGCAAATATTGCCAATGAATATGCAACGAAACGATATCGTTCAAATCTGATCAACTGGGGTATGCTTCCATTTCTGATCCGGGACGGAGAGCTTCCTTTTGCAAACGGAGATTATCTGCTGTTCCCTGATATTCGCAAAGCAGTGGAAGAAAAAATGGACAGTATTACCGGATATGTGGTAAAAGAGAATGAACTGAAAGAATTTCAGGTAACTCTGGGAGAGCTGACAGATGATGAAAGAAAAATCATTTTGAAAGGCTGCCTGATCAATTATAATAAAAGATAAAATATAACAGGGACTGCTGATAAGAAAGAGTATAGGACAGATGAGCTTTCTTCAGCAGTCTTTTTTAAATTCGGAATTTTTTAAATTAACAAATTATCTGAAATTAATAGAAAATATAAAAAATAAATAGTTTTAAAACAAATTAATGTAGAAATAAGTATATTATTATAAATAAAATTAAAAAATGTATTGACAAATAAGAAGAGCAGTGCTATTATATATTCCTGTCTTTGACAGCTAAATAAACAAAAAAGTCCTACACTTCGCATAAATAGAGGTTTGTAGGACTTTTTTATATTTT
>PPYE01357050.1_pt1 | contig 37066 bp, 35 predicted proteins | sample 1559881 | NCBI WGS metagenome assembly PPYE01 (sample SAMN08240022, study PRJNA423297) | Human gut metagenome, whole genome shotgun sequencing project. | reverse complement strand
GCTCCTTATTGAATTGTCACAACAATTATACACTATATTACGCTATTTAAAAAGAAAAACCCTTGGAATTTCCAAGGGTTTTAAAGTAAAAGATAAATTACTTAGCCATTTGAGCAGCAACTTCTTCAGCAAAGTTTTCTTCGCGTTTTTCGATACCTTCACCAGTTTGGAAACGTACGAAAGTTACTACTTCAGCTTTGTTGTCTTTCAAGAATTGAGAAACCTTAGTTTTAGGTTCTAAGAAATATTCTTGATCTAATAAGCATTGGTCTTTAAAGTGTTTGTCAACTTTTCCTTTTAAGATTCCTTCCAATACTTTTTCTGGCTTTTTAGCCATGTTAGGATCAGCCTTCATCATTTGTAATTGAAGTTCACGTTCGTGTTCAACTTCTTCACCTGGTACTTCAGCTTGAGATACATATTTTGGAGCCATACTAGCAACTTGCATTGCTAAGTTTTTAGCTACAGTAGCATCTTGAGTTCCTTTAACAACTACAACAGCAGAAATTGATCCACCCATGTGCATGTATGAACCAAAGATTTCATCATCTGCTTTTTCAACAACAGCAACACGACGGAAAGAAATTTTTTCTCCGATAGTAGCTGTAGCGTTGATGATTAAATCATTGATAGTTCCTTCAGCAGTTTGAACATTTAAAGCTTCTTCAGTTGTAGCAGGTTTGTTTGCAAGAATTGCTTCTTGTAAAGTATCCATTAAACCTAAGAATTGTTCGTTCTTACTTACGAAGTCAGTTTCTGAGTTAACTTCGAATAATATAGCAGTGTTTCCACTAACAGCAACACGAGTTAAACCTTCTGCAGCGATACGTCCTTCTTTTTTAGCAGATTTTGCGATTCCTTTTTCACGTAACCAGTCAACAGCTTTTGCAATGTCACCTTCACATTCAGTTAAGGCTTTTTTGCAATCCATCATACCAGCACCTGTTTTTTCACGTAATTCTTTTACTTGAGCAGCAGTGATAGCCATTTTAGCATCCTCCTATATTTTTTTATTATTCAGCAGCTTTTGCTTCTTCAGCTTTTGCAGCTGGTTTTGCGTCATCATTTTTCTTATTGAAAGGACGACGGTTTTTACGTTCGAAGTTACGTTTTCTACGTTCTTCATTTCTTTGACGACGACGACGTTCGTTTTCAGCGATTTGTGCTTCAACATTTTTGATTACGTCTTCCATAGTTACATCATCTTCAGTTTCATCTAAGTAAGCCATTTCTAATAGACCACCCTTAGCATCAACGATAGCGTCTGCTAAGATTGTTGTAACTAATTTGATTGAGCGAACTGCATCATCATTAGAAGCGATTGCAAAATCAGCATCTTCTGGATCACAGTTTGTATCTAACATAGCGAATACAGGGATTCCTAATTTTTTAGCTTCAGCGATTGCATTGTGTTCTTCTTTTGGGTCAATAACAACTAATGCATCTGGAAGTTTCTTCATTTCTTTGATTCCACCTAAAGAACCTTCCAATTTAGCTTTTTCTTTACGTAAGTTAGCTTGTTCTTTCTTAGTGTAAACTTCGATTTTTCCGCTAGCTTCCATTTCTTCGATTTCTACTAAACGTTTAATACGTTTTTGGATTGTACGGAAGTTTGTTAATAAACCACCTAACCAACGTTTGTTAACGTAGAAAGATCCTGAACGTAAAGCTTGTTCTTCAACAACTTCTGCAGCTTGTTTCTTTGTTCCTACGAACAATACTTTTCCTCCACGTTCGCTAATTGCTTTTAATTCATTGTAAGCAGCTTCGATTTGTGCTTGAGTTTGGTTTAAATCTACGATATAAACCCCGTTGCGACTTGTGTAGATGAATGGTTTCATCTTTGGGTTCCAACGGCGAGTCTGGTGACCAAAGTGAACACCGTTCTCTAACATTTTCTTCATTGATACGATTGACATAATAGTCCTACCTTTCCGTTTCTCCTCCATCATTTCAGACGCATGCAACACTGATGTGCACGGGCACACGAATCCATGATGTGTGTTATAAGCGCAATCACGCGCTTTTACATTATAGCAATAACCTTTTTAACTTGCAAGATGTTATTTTTCAAAAGGATGCGCTTTTTTATAAGCCTTCACTAACTGTGCTGTAGTCACATGCGTATAAATTTGTGTTGTTGATAAAGATGAATGTCCTAGTAACTCTTGAACAACACGAATATCCGCTCCATTATCTAATAAATGTGTCGCAAAACTATGTCTCAGCATATGTGGATGCAATTTCATATGCATTCCAATGGCTTTGGCATGTTTATCCATTAAATACTGAATACCACGAGAAGTTAATTGTTTACCTCTTAAATTCACAAATACATGATCATCCACTGCATATTTTGACCAAAAACTATTTTTATATTCCAACAATTCTTTTTCAAAACCTTGATAAAAAGGTACAATACGATCTTTATCCCCTTTACCTCGAATATGCACGATTCGATTGTTTAAATCAATTTGATTCCATTCCAAAGAAACACATTCACTAACACGTAATCCACATGCATACATCATCGTAAATAATATGCGATCGCGATATTGATCTTCTTTGGCGTCATTATAAGAATTTAAAAATTCCTGAATTTCTTCTACAAATAAAAAATCTGGAATTTGTTTTGACTTCTTTGGTGTCTGTATCCCTAATAAAGGGTTTTCATTGATACCCATATACTCTGCCAAATACGCATAGAAAGAACGATATACACTCATTTTACGTGCAATCGAACTGGATTTTAAATGATCCAATGTGGCTAGAAAATTCATAAAAGTCAATCTATCACACGATTCAAAAGAATCCATAGATTGACTTAATAAATATTCTTTATATTGGTTCAAATCATTTTTATACGATTCGATAGTTTTATCGGATTGCGTATTCTTTCGATATATATATTTTAGAAAACGATCAATCAACTCATCCATTGACTTGTTCCTGAATTTCTTGAATACGAGAAAGTGCCTGAGCAGCAAATTTTTCTTTACGCTCATGTTTCTTACATTTTTCGTTTAAATGCATAATGCCAAAGTTTGCGTTCATTGGCTGGAAATGTTTTGGATCACAATGCGTAATATAGTATGCTTGTGAGCCCATCACACAAGTATTTCCAAAACAAATTGGTTCCTTATTCTGCATATACAATGACATATTGATTCCGGCAATCAATCCGGATGCACAAGATTCAACATAACCTTCAACTCCCGTTAATTGTCCGGCAAAGAATAAATCATCACGTTTCTTTGATTGATATGTTTCTTTTAAAACAATTGGACTTGATAAATAAGAATTTCGATGCATAACACCATAACGAGTAATTTTCAAATTTTCTAATCCAGGAATCAAAGCGAAAACTCTTCTTTGTTCAGGCCAAGTTAAATGTGTCTGGAAACCAACAATATTGTACATACTTGCAGCTACATTATCTTGGCGTAACTGAACTACGGCAACGGGATGTGAATCCTTGTCTTTTTCCAATCCCACCGGCTTTAATGGCCCAAACAACATAGTCTTCTTTCCACGACGTGCCATTTCCTCAATGGGCATACAACCTTCAAAATATGTTTCTTTTTCAAAATCGTGCAAATTCACACATTCTGCATGAATCAATGCATCATAGAATGCTTCAAATTCATCCGCATTCATTGGACAGTTGATATAACTTGCTTCCCCTTTGTCATAGCGAGACTTATAGTAGGCTTTACTAAAATCAATCGAATCCTTTTCAATAATAGGTGCTGCTGCATCATAGAAATGGAAAGTATCTTCAGAAGTGAAATCATGTATAGCCTTTGCTAGAGAATCACTTGTCAAAGGTCCTGTTGCGATAATGCATGGTCCTTGGGGTAAATCTGTCATTTCTTCATTGACAACTTCGACCAATGGATGATTCTTAATTGTGTCTGTAATATATTGTGAAAAAGTCTCACGATCAACTGCCAACGCACTTCCAGCTGGTACAGCATGCATATCTGCTGATTTCATAATCAATGAATCCATTTGGCGTAATTCCTCTTTTAAAATACCTACCGCATTATTCATCGCATTGGATCGAAGTGAATTCGAACACACAAGTTCCGCAAATCGATCTGTATGAAAGGCTGGACTTTCCTTTTTAGGACGCATTTCAATCAATCGAACCGGAATATTTCTTTTTACGAGCTGCCATGTTGCCTCACACCCGGCAAGTCCTGCTCCTACAACCGTAACTTGTTCCATTATTTATCTTCCTCTGTTTTCTTAGGTTCTTTTTTTATATAGTGGCATTTTGGATAATTTGAACAACCAATGAAAGTTGTCCCAAAACGTGATTTTCTTCTGACAAGCTCATGTCCACACTCTGGACACATTTCACCTGTTGGCTCAGGTTTCGCCTTCTTTTTCAAAGATTCGATGGTTTTGCATTCCGGATAATTTGAACATGCCCAGAACTGGCCATAACGCCCTCTTTTAATCACCATCTTAGCTCCGCAGTTCGGACAGATTTTTTCTTCTTTTGCCTCTTCTGGAAGTTCTTCTTCATCATTTTCAGTGTAGCGACATGTTGGAAAGTTAATACAAGAAATAAACTTACCAAAACGACCATTACGATAAACAAGCTCTCCACCACATTCAGGGCAAGTACGTCCTACACGTTCTAATTCCTTCTTTGGCATTTTTTCATAGGCATCTTCTACAAGTGGAGCAAATTTATCATAGAATTTGTGCATGTAAGATACAGAGTCCTCGTTTCCTTCAGCAATTTCATCCAAAGTTTTTTCCATATCTGCCGTATATTCTACGTTGATGACACTTGAGAAATACTGTTGTAGTTTTTCATTTGTCAAAATCCCCTGCTCACTAGGAATAAATACCTTCGTCTTTGAAGTTTCACTTGCCTTTTCTAATGAGGCATAGCCACGTTTTTGTAAAGTATCAATAATTGTCGCATATGTACTTGGACGACCAATTGACTTTTCTTCAAGATCTTTAATCAGGCGTGCTTCTGTATAACGTGCTGGTGGTTCTGTAAAGTGCTGCTTTGAAGTTGGAGTTACATTTTTTAAAACTTCATTTTCTTCCAACTTAGGAAGTAAAGCATCGCTTTGTTTTTCATATTTAGAATATACTTTGTAGTAACCATCAAAAGTCATAGTTTGTCCGCTTGCACTAAATTCTAAATCGTTGTTTGTGATTTTAACACTCGTCACATCATATACGGCATCTTTCATTAAGGATGCCAAAGTACGCGCATAAATTAGTGAATACAAACGATATTGATCATTCGTTAAATGGTCTTTGATGGATTCGGGTGTACGATTAATGTTTGTTGGTCGAATGGCTTCATGTGCGTCCTGCGTATTTTTACCATTCTTTTGATGTACATGTCCAACATATTCTTTACCATATGTATTTGTGATGAATTCCTTGGCATCTGAAACAAAAATATCAGATAAACGTGTTGAGTCCGAACGCATATACGTGATCAAACCTTCCATATTTCCGCCTAGATCAATACCTTCATACATTTTTTGAGCTACACTCATTGTCTTCTTTGCACCAAATCCTAATTTTGTACTGGCTTCCTGCTGCATAGTCGATGTTGTAAATGGAAGTTTAGGTTGTTTCTTTTTCTGCTTTTTAGAAATCGATGAAACAATATATTCTCCACTGCACCTTTCCAATAGTGCTTTAGCTTCTTCTTCATTTTTGATTTTAGGCTTTTTACCTTCAACCTTCACTAAATCTGCTTCAAATGCTTTATTCTGCTTTTTACATTGTGCATGAATCGTCCAATACTCTTCTTGTTTAAACGCCTTGATTTCATTTTCACGATCAACAATCAATTTCAACGCCACAGATTGCACACGTCCTGCAGATTTAGACTGGATTTTATTCTGCAGCAATTTGCTGAGTTTAAACCCAATAATTCGATCTAACATACGACGTGTTTCTTGTGATTTCACAAGGTCCATATCAATTTTTCTTGGTTCTTTCATAGCTTCAAGAATTGCAGGCTTCGTGATTTCATGGAAAACAATACGATTATTGTCTTCTGTATTTAAATCTAATACACGTGCTAAATGCCATGCGATTGCTTCTCCTTCACGGTCCGGGTCACTGGCAAGATAGATATCTTGTGCTTTAGAAGCGTACTCTTTTAATTCTTTCACTACTTCTTTTTTCTCTTTGCTAATTTTATATTTAGGTTCGAAATCATGATCTACATCAATTCCTAAACCTTCTTTTCCGCTTGTCGCCAAATCACATACATGGCCTTTGCTGGAAACAACTCTGTATTCTTTTCCTAAATATTTTTCAATCGTCTTCGATTTGGAAGGCGACTCCACAATAACTAAATGTTTTTTCATTTGTTTCCCCCATATTCACGCTATATAAAACATTAAAAATTTCAATTTGTCAATCCTCAGATATCATCAATATCTTTTATATCCACCAAAATATTGGCTCCATTACTAATCAAGTAGTTACATCCTTGATACTTTTCATCTTGAAAAGCTGTAGGCACACAATAATGATAGATCCCCATTCCATCTTAAATACCGGTTTGGATTTCCATCTTAAATACTGGATTTCTGATTTTCACTTTTTCTCCGCTCTCATCCTTAATACGATATGCTAGTTTCGCTTTGTAATCACCTTCCGTATTTAATATTGAAATTCCATCTCCTATTCCAGTTACTTCCCATTTTAAATATTAAGTTTAGAATTCGTCTTTTATGTTACATCTCATCTTAAATACTGAACAATATTCTTCTATAATAATTATATATGTCAAAAAAATATAATTTTCTTCGACAGTTTATGACAGAAAAAATACGCCCACTTTTATGGACGTACCTTTTCAACTCTTTTTCTTTCTTGTGAAGTAAGTCGGTTCACATAGACAGGTTGCTTCCTGCCTTATTCTTCTGGCCTGCATTGTTACTTCATTTCCGCTGTCTTTAAATGTAACTTTGTATCCCGATTTTACTTTCTCAATCGTAAAGTTTGGTTCAAACGAATCAAGATACCTGTCAATATCTACTTTCTCAATACGCTTTTCACAACTACACCTAGCTCCATCTAAAAACTTATCTGCAATAATGTTGACCACCCTTCCACATTTTGAGTGATACAGCGGCACCTTTTCTCTAATCCCATGATATTCCCCAGCAAGAACGTACTCATCTCCCACTAATTCCGAAACCTTCTTTTCGAAATTCGCTTTTTCTTCAGCTCGTCTTCTACGGCTATCGCATTCAGCGCACTCTTCTTTTTTCAGTACGCTGGCCATCTTTTCAAACTCGCAGCCACATGGCTTGTGTTTCCCTTTTACAATGGTTACGCCCGTAATTTCCTTTCTATACCATGAATAGATTTCATAACTATCTGGAATCTGGTATTTTTCTCTCAATTCTTCTTCTGTTAATGATTGAGCACACCGACAACGCCACCCATGACGAATACGATGCTCTTGTACACTGTATTCCTTTCCACATGGGAGATGTGTTAGTTTAAGGGTAACCCCTCCTTTTTCGTCTATATCCCACCCTCTTATCAGATAGTCTTCTCCAATTCCGTACTTTTTTCTAAGTGTTTCTTCTGTATATCCAGCGCGGCACTTGTGCTTTATTCCTTTTTTGAAAGCAAGTGCATTGCGTTCTAAAATGCAACCACATGTTTTATGTTTGACCGTTATTCGAATATCTCCACCTTTCGTTTTCCTCCACGATAAAGCATCAAATTCATCGCTGATTTGATAATGTTCAATCAAATATTTTTTCGTATACGTTTTCTTTTTTATTACCACTCCACTCTTAGTCTTTTTCATTTTTTTGTCACACACACAACCAAGTTTATAATGATAATTAGTAGACCAAAACACCTTATCATATTCTCGGCCGCATGGAATATGTTTCAAAATAAGATGAATTCTTTTCCTTGCATCCCTGTACCCCGACATGATCTCCCAATCCGGGTCGTCGATTGAATACCTTTCGTCAATCATTTCTTGTGTGAGTTTCAGGCGCTCGCACCTGCACTGGCAACCTTTATCGAAAAAATACTTACCCTTATCTGAAATTTCTCCACATGGATTATGTTTTACCGTTACAAGTATTCTTCCAGACTCATCATGTTTTCTACCTAGAATTGTATAATCGTCTCCGATTCCCCAATCTTTTTTCAATTCTTCATCGCTTCTCTCTCTTTCGCATTTACATCGACTTCCCCCGTATAAGATTTCATTTGCGCTATAAGGAAGAACCGTCCCACATTTGTCATGCCGGATGCAATCTTTTTCATTGATGTCTTCAATATTTTTAACAAAGACGTATCCGTTTATTTTCGAAATAATATTTTGTGGAACATTCTCTTTAAGCTCACATTCAGGGCAGGAACGCCCAAGCTCAAGCATATATCGTGTAGTAAAAAATTCCAGCCCACACCGGTTACACTTTGCCAGGACAACTGGACCAAATTCCATCAGTAACGTGCATTCATCAATATGCTCATTCTCTAATCTAATTGGGTGTTCAGAACTTTCTACAGCACAAGCCCACTTTTTATAAAAGTGCTCCGCTTCAGCATATGATCCTTCGTCTGAATCCAGCTTCGTCCCAAGTGAATAATATCCATTATAAAACTCTGCACGATGCAGGTTACATTTATGTTTTTTGCATACCGTCACATCCCGTCCGCAGTGCCATGTTCGGATATAAGGTTCTCTTCCAGCTGCCCGGTCTTCTCTCATGCATTCTGGGCATAATTTGGGGAAATGCGCCGACCTGCTGGGCGTATCGTAAAGCGGGACCCCACGGTTATATAGAATTGAAAGTACTTTTTTCCCAACATACAATGGCAATGTTTTATCATAATTTAAAGTCACTGTACTATGTCTAAATAAAATATCCAGTATTTCAGGAAAACGTTCCCATTCTCTGCTCACCCAGAACATTCCCGAAATATTGAAAGATTGAATCAACTCAGGGGTTCCATTCGGATCCATAAAGAAATACTGTCTAAAGCGCCTAACGCTTACGTGCATTGCTTTCCTTAATCGGAAAAACCAACCATACAGTAATTCGTCTTCATATGGTGGAAAATAAATCGGTAATTTAATCATGAATCATCACTCCTTTTCAATACTCTATATTTTCCTTTCTCTACCACTTCCAAATGTCCAGACTTTTTCAGATACCTGACACTCGTAAAGAAATTGTCATGCGTTACCCCTATCTTTAAATAGTCCTTATTTGAAAGAAAATATCCGTTTTCATCACAATGGTCCCTGATGTATATAAACACCTTTGCTTTTTCACTAATTACTGGTTTGATCCTATTCTTTCTTAAAAAGAATTCTGGTTCATCATATCTTGTCAGCTCCTGTAGCGCCCATGCACACCGCATGGTTTTCTTTTCACCAGATGGCAGCGTTACGATTATATCCGGAGATGCATCGTCAATCTCGTATCCTGTCAGATTGCAATTCTCCTCTAACAATCCCATTACCTTTTCAAAGCCGATATTCTTTTGACAGAACGGGCATCTCTGACCTTCTGTGAAATTCCGTGCCCGCATTCTAAATTTAAAGCCACATGTTTCGTGGCGGGCTTCAAAATAATCTGCTGAAGAAACAGGCCGGCTTAATAAGGTGTATTCGTCTCTTACCATACTATTGAACTGCTGAGTAAACTTATTTTCATAGGATTCGCAGACTCTGCAATATCTCCTCGTCATAAAATCAGTTCTACAGATATTAAATTCCTTTTGACAGTTTTTATGTTTTATAGAAAGAGTTGTCTTCCCTTTTTCAGTTTTAAAACCTGTTACCTTAAATTCATCATCATCAAATTCCTCCTGATAGTCTTGTAATGTCGGAAGCGATTCGCACATGCAGCTGATTCTACTCCATCTGAACTTATGGTATCCTCCTGATAATCTTCTTCCACATTTTTTATGCTTAACAAATCTGCCATCCATCTCATACTCATCCTGCGTCTTCGATCTAATGTTGATAATCTGTTGCTTTGTAAGAGTCTTCTCACATTCCGGACATACTCCGAAAGTTTCATGAACAAATGGATGTGCTACGAAACTTTTACCACACATCTGACAATTTTCTTCTGTAAGATATTTATAGCCTTCTTCTGATACTGGAAGTTGTTTCATGGCCGCTTCAAGTCCCTGCTTTTTTGAAATGCGGGATGCCTGGAAATTTATAATACTTTTATTCCCCCATTTTTCAATGCTGGTATATATAGGATTTTTGTACATTTTATAGATAAGTTCACTATAATCATCCCCTTCTGCAGATACCTCCTCAGAAGCATCTACTGTTTCATCAGCATCTAACATCCCAAGTTTTAATCCTGGAATAACTCTAAGCTTGCATCCGTGTCTGCAGCACGTATGTACTTCATCCAGCTGATGCCAAACTCTGTAATATGGCAATCTGCCGTCGTTCATATCATCTTTCACACAATCCGGACAATACTTAAGTCCTGTGGTAGTATGAAACCAATGTATATCTCCGCCGTACAAAAAACGATGAACTATCTTTGCCTGCGTTCCCTCTGTCAAAAAAGGGAACAACGCAAAATACAGTGTATTCTGTCTCATAATCTTTAATGGATTCACATACTTGATATTAAACATATTCGCAACCGTATCTGCAGAATGCTCCCATTTAAACGAAGGCATAAACCATTTCAAGAATTTCTCAATACTCATTCTGTTGAGATTTGCAAGTTCAATCATCCACCCAAGCACATGTTCATCTGGATATGGCGCTCTAAAAACTGGAATCATCTTTTTTACCTCCCAATAATGACAGGTAGATTTCATCATAGTCCTGTTCCACCTGTTTCTTCATTTCAACTTTTCTTTTTGACGCAACAGCCTCTAAGCGTTCTCTGACCGCTTGCTTCATTTTGGTATTACTCATGTCTTTAAAACCATCCTTATGCTTCTCGCAATACGTAAAAGCACTTTCAATCTGTTTTACAGTATATTGGTCACCGAACATCTCCTGAATTGATGTTTTGACCATGTAGAGCTTATCCGTATGGTCATATCCCCTCTCAATATCTGATTCGATCAATGCTCTAGTAATCGATTCTTCGATGACTCTCTGGTCTTTTCTGATTGAATCTTCAAATGCTTCCTGCTCCTCATGGTATCCTTTAGCTGCTTCAATAGATGTTACCGTAAACAGTTCTTTCATTCTTGTCAGCTTTGCCTTCGAAATCTTTTTAATCAAGCTTTCGTTCAGCACAAACTTTTCTTTTTTTCTTTCCGAAAATACGCATTCTCTCTGTAAAGAAATGAGCAAAATTGATACCATATCAATACTTCCCAACGTTTCCGCATAGATCAGATCAAGATACTTCTTCGTAAGTTTTTTCTGAAACTGAGGAAGCATGTACTTCCACATCTTCTGGATTGCACCTTTGACAACAAGCTCATCTCTGGTGATTTCGTTCATGTCAATTGTGTCGCCAAGAAGTCTTCGTTCAACACGGAAGTTACTTGCAATGGCTTCCTTAATATCGTCATTCGAAGTGCAAAAAAGAAAGATCCCCGTTTCCTGAACGATATTGATGATGTTCTGAAAGCTTTTTTTAGACGTCTTTGAAAAAACAAAAAACTCTGCTTCCTCAATGATCCAGCAGCCAATATGGAACAATTCAATATACTCACAGATTTTCTGCGTCATTTGCCCAATGTTTGATTTTATGGCTTTTAACTCACTAAAAAATAATCCTCCCGAATCCATAATATGGTCTAATCTTTTGCCGAATTCCAGGAACATAGCTGTAATGTTTGAATCTGCAAATGCAGTTGTGCGCATAACAGGAATTTGTGTGTACTCATATTCACCGAATACATGCCTGATTGCCTTAGGATATCGGTCTAATGTGATATTAATAGCTGTCGATTTCCCGGTTCCTGGAACTCCAATAATCGAACATCCAAGTGTAGTCGAATTATCATATCCAGATGCAAAGACCTTGGTATTATCCGGTCCTCGTCCATGTTCGGAAACTGCATATTTTCTATTTGTGTAACAAGTTACAATGCCCTGATAAATTGTTTCGTTAATTACACTCTGTTTAGACAGTGGAATGCGGAGATTCCTAAGTCCAAATGCCTTTAATCCCGGATTAGTATCCGGATCTTCAAGCGATGCAGGAATGAAAATCCCTCTGTTATATGCATCTCTTCCCGTAAGAGGAAGTGGGAGCGCCGCAATATTGGGATTATCAGGGCAACCGCTCACCTTGATGTATTCTGCCGGGACAATATCATGTGCTTCAAAATCAGCATTCATATATTGAAGTTCTGGATCAGTATATTCAATGCCGAACTCTTTTAAGTAGTCCATTCCATCTTCTCCTTTACAAAAGCGCTGCGAGATCGATATCTTCCATCTCATCATCGTTTTCATCTACCGTTTCGATAAGATCCTTTTCATCCAAATCGATATCGATATATTCTTCTCTTTCCATGCGCTGCTCTTCTTCGGTGATATTTAACGTCGACAGTCTTTCCTGTTTACGTTTTTCCTGCTGCTCAGCCAATCGATTCTTGCGGATCTTTTCTGCCGTTTTAGTCTTGTTTTTTCCAAGTTGTTCCTGTTCCTTTTTAGCCTGTCCCATGAGTTCTTTTCTTCTGGCATGTGAAGCAAGATGCTCACCTAATGCATTTTCTTTATTTTGATCACTTAGTGCTTTCTTATCTTCGAACCACATATTATATTCGAACCAGGTCATATTACGAAATGACTTTACGCCCTCATCTTCAGCCATAGGAATCTGATAGATTTCACCATTAATCTTGATCCACACACAATCTACACTTCTTGGGTCATAACGAACCTCGTATGGAATTTTATCTTGTTTATGAAAGTGGTTGTAAGTTAACATGTTGGTAAACGCACGTTCTTTCGAAATATAGCGTAACCTTTTAATCGTGATGCCTCGAAGATTAACCGATGCATGCATCCCATCTGTACAAGTCTGAAGAAGGGACCACAACAGCCTCTGTTTTTGTGCATCTGTTACCCAGATTGGATTTCCATCGAAACCAATGCCAAACTGCCAAAGTTTATACGGCAAAGCAATGATTTCCTCTCGCACCATCTCTTTGGTAGTTACCAGCGCTTCTCTTTCCTTTTGATTGAATTCAATGATAAAATCCTCGATGTCTCTTTTGATATCTTCCAACATCATGCAGGCTTCTTCGTAATGCTTGGACTGGTATTCATGATAAATAACACCATATCCGCGTCCCAGATTCTGCAATTTCTTCTGGTAAACCAGAAAACTGTTTTCTACGAGACCTTTCATTGATCCCATTGCTGGAGGAGCAATTGTTTCATCAATCTCTGTTTCATTTGTCATACGACGTATTCCCTTAGATACCCATTCAGATCCCTGATCAACTCTGATAGAGTCTGGAATAAAGCCACCAGGCGTTAAAACATCACCATTTTTATTTGTTAACTGATGTTGTTTGAAAAAAATGTTTGCAAACAACGACGTTGCCCCTAAAAAGCTATTGTTTTCGAAGCCAACATAATAACCAACAATGCAACAGGAATACACATCAATAGCGAAATACACCACCGGCTTTCCTACTGATTTTCTTCTGTCTTTTTCCGAGTTTACAACCACGATCAGCTCACATGCATCGATTTCAATAATGCTGCCCGGATGTGTACATCCATCCTGGGCACGACCGAATCTGATACGGTCAGAGTTTCTGAGCTCCCTTGTCCCCTTAAAGAAAGCTTCTACACTCATTGGTGCAATCTTAGTTTCGATGAACCCACGGAAAACCCTCAATGAAGGTGCTTCTTTTGAAACTTCAACAAATTCTGCACGACCATCTTCATCTCTTTGAACTCGTCCATAGCGGTATGTAAGCATATCGTCATAAGCTTCCCTTACAGATGTAAACAAACCTTTTTTAAGCTGCTTGTATGCGTAAAGCATATTACGTGTATCATTATCCATCTCTTCTTCATCGCACAGGTATCTGTTTTCTCTTCTATTACCTCTGCTGAGGTTTTCGCGTCTTCTTCCATCCACTAAGCTGTAAATATTACGGCCAGACTGGATATATTGGCGCAGGGCTTTGAATGCCGTTGATCTTGAACAGTTAAATTCAGAACAGTACTTTCCAATATCCAATCCACTCCTCTTTGTCTGGATCAAAGTATAGTCATGATTGATACTATCCAGCATTTCTTCAATACATCTTCTTTTATTTTGCATTGTTTCCCATTGTTCTTCTGTTACAGATACTTCCTTTGGGCCAAAGGTATCTGCAATTTCGAAAACTCTTTTAGGATCAATATCTTCAAACAACTCCATTGCTGCCGAAATAGCATTTAATTTACTCCCTTCCACTTCAACCAAATCGACAAAACCACCGTTGATTGAAAGAATTCTATAAGTGGTTCCCTCGAAGCAGATTGTTTTCCCGGGTTCCAATACAAGTTTTTGTGCCATTATCCGTTACCTCCTTATAAAGTCTTCTGATTTCTTCTTCATTTTCTTTTGCAACTTTTGCAAAATGAATTTTTTGGGTGAGATCCACCGCCACATGATGGTGTGCGATGAGATATCTATACATATGGTCGATTGTGCTGACATTCTGTTTGTTATAGCATTTCAAGCAGGCTCGGATATTTGCCGCCTCCATAACATTGAGTTCATCTCCGTATATAATAGACCACTCAACTCCAAGCAACTCCCAATAATCACGCTCTAATTTCTGGCGTCTTACAAGTGCTCTCCATTTTCCCTTGTCCTTATAACGCTCCTTATCAAAGATCTTTTTACTAGACTTAACCGAAAAAGCTTTGATTGTGCCATCTTCATAGAAAACAACGAAATCTGTTGTGAGAATGTTAGTTGGAATTCGGAATCCGTTCTTAGCAGCTGCTTTAGCTACAAGCCCCGGGATCATAAGCATCTGTTCCTTAATCTCGACCACTTTCGGATCAAATCTAGTAATCATAAAAAATCGAAACTCATTCATACTGAGTACATCTACAGTTCTGCCAGCGATTGGGTCATAAATAGCTGTTGCAGTACCAATGCTGTGAGACTCATTTGCTTTTTTGAATGCCACATATTCAACGCCCTGTCCTCTACAGCGTCCCTCTAGCAGTTTGTTAATGTCGCTTTTTTCTTTCATGTGTTGCCTCCTTTGATCTTGCCCTTCCCTATTCATATACCCGATTTTTCATGTGCTCGTATTTTCACATACAAATAATTGGGGGTATCCAAATAATTTTCAGACAAGAATAGCTCTATAAATGCCTTGTTTATGCGGTTTTCTTTTATTTTTTCAAAACTTCTAATTTTCGGATAACATTTTAAAAAATATGATATAATGTGTTGGTTAGTACTGGTAACCATTACAAATGAGCGGAGGTTGCACTATGAGCGAGTGGTGGCTGTTTCGTAATACACGAATTGAAAATATAAACGAACAATACGAAATAGCACGCAAACATTTGCCAGATACAACCCACTGGCTCGGCTCAGAATACAACTACTTCTACATAAAATGTTGCGACGTGGCTCGTTCTGTCTATTCAGACGGTGACATACTTAAAGGTGAGATTTCCCCACGTCGCCCTATTCAAAGTGGCGATACGTTATATGTAGCAAATATCTATGTACTTGGCGGTACTCTGCCAACAATACAAAAAACACTAAAATTCCTTCAAGACAAACAGGTCCACCTGCGAATCCCATCGCTTGAATATGACGACAAAGATGATACCCACGACCATGAGCTATTATCCGGAACGCTTAACCAAATCCATAACTATCGTCAGGCGCAGCCTATCGTGCAGCTTCCGGGTCGCAGGAAAGCTTCTGGAAGACCAAAACGCCGCATAGCACTCATGAGCCTGCAGCGAAGAGAATTTGATGTCGTAGAACAATACTGCCTACATAAAATTACAGAACGCCAAGCGATGAAATTATTGACAGGTAAGCTTCCGGATAAAGGACCTGTTACCCGTTACATATTCCGAAAATTAGTTGATGAATATAGGAAACTGTTCCCAGATTCGGTCGAAATTGATGCTGATCAATATAATGTATAAGTACGGTGCTCCGCATCATAGTCCGTCATCACAGGCGCAATATGCCCTGTATCTGGATCGATAAAAATACCATGTCCCCAATATTCATTGATGGTCGTGTTAATAAGTAACGAATAGCCTCGTTTCTGACCATCATCAAGCCATGATCTAAGGATGCCGCCCAACTCAAAGTCTGCTTCCTGATCACAGCAAAATGCTGGCTTCGTAAACAAGCTTACGTATCGAATATCGCATCGAGTTTTGAAAATAGCCAAATTCCCTTCGTATGTCTTCGGATAAAATACTAGCTTATCAAGACAACTCCAAAGCTTTGCCCAATTAGCTCCTTTCAGCTTCTCCATTCCGTCACCAATAAGGGCTTCCGTATCCCTCATCAATTCAAGGTAGTTCCTTACTTCTTCGTTAAGTTCCTTGCTCTCCGGGTTTGTGAATTCAATTTTCTCCATGTGTTTCCTCCTTTTTGAATACATAATTTGTTTATACCTAATATTGTCCCTATTTTTAGGGATAAATTACTTTAGCATATACTATATGTCAGAATCAGACAACATGTTTTGTTTCTCATACAGCCTCAAACTGAATGTTGTAATTTTGCCTGTAAATCCGCGCTTTTTCCTAATTGCAACTCAAAAGAAATCTTACATACATGTTCTATTTAGGCATAAAAATACCCACAAGCTTATTAGGCCTGTGGGCATTCTTAAATATTCTTATTTGAAAAGTGTGCGCATTTCATGCCCCCTGGAAGCTTAATCTTCCATTGCTGTATAGTCTAAAAATTTGGTACGAAGGAACAGAAATTTAGATTATAGAAAGTTATATATACATCATATCAAATGTAGGAATGTGACATGCTACATAGTATTTAGAGTTTAATATTTTCTTTTCATCACCCGATATTTGATTTTCGGTCGAGTACAAACGGACTGTCTTTCTGTATGATGAAAGCAGAAAGCGAGGAATATTATGAGTAAAAGATTGTCAACTAAAGTGAGAAGGTCGTTCGTTATCAAGTCAAACCACGAAGAGTTAGGAGAAGTGTTAGCTGAGTTACTTAAAACTCTGGATATCGATGAACTACATATCATAACATACAAAGACCGTATAGATGTATACGCTACGAAGACAATGACGTCGTTACATGTAGAACTATATGAGAAGTTATTTAGCTTAACTGATGATGATATTGATAGGATAGAAGAGTACAAAAAAAGATTAAGTTCTTATCATGATGAAGAAAAGTAGATATATTATCATGCCTAATTTCATTCAAAATTTCCAAGAAAAAGCATAAAAAAAGAAGCCAAAAACTCCGAAATTTGTCATTTTTCTGTTTAAAAGGTGTATAATTTTAATTTTTTAAGATTTTTAACATTGAGTGTTCAGAAAGACCTTGTTTATCGAATCTGAGCACTTTTTTTGAAATTTAGACACCTGCGCTAGTTGTGATAATTTTCCAGTGTCGGTAGCAAGAACGATAAGAGAACGAGAACGCTTATTCTGAAAATTCTTAATGATTTCAGCAATAATATCTCCCGCAAATTTCAGCTCTAGGGGCATTATCATCAAGATTATGATTCCTTTTCTGAATCAAATATTCTAGTTCATCCTTCTTATGAAATCCGAACACTTCTCTCGGAGGATAGATACCATCAATAATTTTGATTGTAAACCCATTTGTATAGTATATAATCGGACGAACACCATACTGTTTTTCTAAGGCATCTGCATAAAGACAAGCCTGAACACGGCCCGCTTCTTCATTTACTACAGATTTTTTAGCTTCACAGATGGCTAACGGCTTTCCATTATCACCAATCATTGTATAATCTACAAACCCATTTCCAGAAGGGTTTTCATGGGTCTTAGGCATACCGGAAACAGGCGTTTCGATACAAGCCTTTCCCTTTTCAACTACATACTTTTTATCAAGAACATTCCATCCGGCTAATTGAAGCTTTGGATCAATCAACTCTTCACGGGTCTGCTTTTCATTTCGTTTCATATTTCGCCACCCTTTCTTATAACTACTTTCTTTTGGTGCAATAGTATGGGTACTCCCCGTTTTATTGCGTGTGAAAGACAGAAAAGGTACTCAATCTGAGTTCCTATATTCTGTCTTTTGATCTATATTTAGTTAGCTTTCGTTTTTCCACAGCTACTGCACTTGTAGCCTGTCAATTCCTGTTTTGTCGTTGCAGGTGAATCGACAACGTATCTTGTTTCGTAGACTGCATCGTGATGAATCGTCTGATACCCTATTAATACCTGACTTATTTTAGAATAATATCCACCGTTTTCACCTGCTAATGCATGAGCTTTTATATGAGCAGAAATCCCAGCTTGCCCTAAATCTGTAATATCAGCCTCACAAGCACTACAAATTTGCCTTTCTACATCCTGATATTGAGGGACCTGTTCATCATAGGCAGCCTGCACCAAGACCTGTTCGTTGTGCCCTTTTTCAGGCACGTTTACAGTCTTATACTGTGCAACCCAGTCATGTGTATGTTCGGCTGGTTTTGAATTACTTGAGTTTGAACCACTGTTGTTGGATGGTTTAGATGGGCTTGAATTATTGCTACTACTGTTTGAAGGTTTTGAAGAAGGTTTGGAACTGTTAGAATTTGAGTTGTTCTTGTTTGAACTTGAGTTCGAAGTTGAAGCTGTGTTATTTTTCTTTGATTCAGAAGTATTCGATTTGTTTGAAGAATCGGCTTTTGAAGTTTCTTCTTTCTTTTCTTCCTGTTTTACTTCCTGCTCATCTTTTTTCTCGTCTTCTGTCTTTGCAGAATCTTCAGATGGTGTCAAAGTGACGGTACTGCCATCTTTTTTTGTTACATCCAGATTGACCTTATCTTCTTTTAAAGAAACGTCCACCTTTTTAGTATCTGCTGAATCTACATCTTTGAATACGAATGTTTTATCCTGATCTTCTAATCCGACTTTTACATCCAGTTTATCGTTTTCTTTGACCTCATAGTATAAAGTACGTTCTTCTTTATTTTTTACAACATCCCCATTTTCCAACAAGTTATCACAGAAGTTCTCTTCTGAACTTGATTTTGTTTCAAATACAGTGATCTTCTTTCCAGTACTGTTTGTCATCTTCAAGGATTTTGAATCCTTGGTTTTTTGACCAAGTGTTTTTACTTCCTTTTTCTTACCAATTTCGGATGTCTTTGTATCTTTTGTGTTTGAAGAATTAGAACATCCAGTCAACATGCCACCAGATAACACCATACTTAGAGCCAATGCTCCTGTCATTAAAATTTGTTTTGTTTTCATATATAATATATCCTTTCTTGATCTATTTTTTATTAAGGCAAATTGCCTTAATTTTTTATCATTTCCCTTTACACCTATATTTTACCATTTTGAAAGTCGAAAAATGCTAGATTTGACCTAATTTATGAATTAAGCTTGTATGTCTATAGATTCATTTTCTTCTTCAACTTCATCTTCAGCTTTATAAGGCAACATCCAAACATACAAAATTCCGTAAACTACTCGGCAATTGAATTACCGAGCATCTGAAGAAGAACCTCAAACACTCATCTAAACATCCCAGATATCAAAGTTGTATATGCATAATATAAAGGCTCATATACCGATATTATGGCTCTTTTATATTGTTTCGTCTACACGTTTCATCTTTTTTCACTGTTTTTATCTTATATAATATGTTAGAAAAGCGCCGACTCATTGGCCGACGCTTGTTTGTTTTATATAGTCTTCATTTTATTGATGATGATCGTGTCACCAGTACACTGAACATCAATTTTATCGCCCACGTGATATCCAAGTGCTTCGAGCCACTGATCCTGAAGCTGAATTCTTGGAACTTGCTGCTTACCATTTAAACCAAGTGGTGCCTCGTATACTTTGAGGCTGCGTTTTGATTTATACATTGTTTTCTCCTGTAATTCCAATTTAGAAGTAATCATATTCTAAAACGGACAAAATTAAACTTGCAAAATGGACATGATTAAATGGAAAATCATACTCCTGTATCCCGAATTGAGAACTAAATGTAAAATTTGCTATCTTCCGAACAGAACAAATTAAATTCACGAACGGAACAAATCAATGGGAAAATCACAATTACTGTATTTTCCCCTTTAATTACTTCCGTTTAGATGCTCGAAAACCGCATGTTTTCGTTTATTTTTCCCCGTTATTCACTTCCCTTTCCGAAATTCACTATGGAAATGAGAGCTTTTGTATCAGGGAACCTCTGATTCCAATTTCCCACAATCTCTTTTGATTTTTTACCCCGGCAGCAAATTTAATAATCATAATTATCCTTTCTAAACCTGTCTGAGCAGGCATCCTGCATGCAAATCAGGTTTCTCTCGAAGGCTCCTGCATTCCCTTTTTTCAAGGTTGCAAGAACACTTGTGATGCGGTTGCCGTAGCTTCTTGCATCAATAATATTCTCTTCATATAAATAGATGGCAAGCTTCACTTTCTTTTTTGCCCTGTCCTTTGCATCTTTCTTCCGTTTTTTTAACACACGTCCAGTCTTTAAAAGATAATAGTTCCATCCAAGAAAACCGATCCCATTCTTTAATGGATGGATGCTCGTCTTATCGTTGAAGCATAGATTCAATGCATTCCTTAAGATAAAATCTATATCTCTGTATGCATCGATCAAAGTCTGTTTATCCTCTGCAACCAGTGCGAAATCATCCATGTATCTTGAAAACAAGGCACCGTAATCAAACATTACACCATACTTGTTCTGAATCAGTATATCCACTGGATGAAGATAATACAGTGCCAGTAACTGGCTTGTCTGATTACCTAAAGGAAGACCGCCCTTGTCAAAGCTGTCAATAATATAAAACAGAAAGTCCTTGACTTCTCCATCTGGAAGTATTGGATGGAGCATACGCTTCAATATATCATGGTCAATACTTTGAAAATAATGATGAATGTCTGCCTTTAAAACATATCCAGAATTTGAATCAGCGTTCTCTCGATAATAGTACTTCAAGTCTGCTTTCAGACAGTTGGCAGCGTAATCCGTACCTTTGTCCTTTCTGCATGCACAGTTTCTAGGTACATATATCTGTTCAAAGAAAGGTGTCAGAAAAACATCACAGAAACAGTGCTGAATCACACGTATCTCAAATGATGTCGCCCATACAACTCTCAGCTTTGGCTGTTTGACCACAAAACTATGGTATGTAATTTCAGGATATTTCCCTTTTTTAAATGTCTTTTCGATTCTCCGAATATTCAGGTACAGATGATTCAAAAACTCCTGCACATCCTCTTTATGCCTGTGATTCGATGCTGAGCTTCGAAATGCTTTAAGCAGATTTTCAAATGTAAATATTTCAGTTAAATGTTCGGGTATATACATTCATTCACTCCAATTCAATACATAAAAAATCACGCACGGTATCAAGAGTATCTGTAGACTGCTCAAGATCCGTGCATGACTGATTTGCGTCAATTACGCAGGATACAGGATCCTTTATGTTATGCTCTGGTCTTTTCGACATATCGTCTTATTCTGACTGCTGGCACATCCTTTTCGGATGCTTACTAAAGCGGGACGCACGCCAATCCAAGTATTCGTTACATTGTTGTTGTTCATTGAACGATTGTTGTAATTCAAATTCATTGCATTGCGAGGCGAGCTGGAGACTAGACCCATAAAAAAGCCATGCGTACAACAAACACTCAAGAAACCCAAACCGAACCGGCGTTTCTATCCTGTATCCCGACCTAGAGATTCTTTTTTCTAAGTTCTTCTTTTCTAAGTTCTTCACTTAGTTTTATATTTGAATCTGACCAGCCCGCAAAATATTCCTCTACAGTTGCGAGCTTGTCACCTAAGTCCAATTCCTCTACAGACGTTATACACTCCATCCGTCTGGCTCTTTCAAGTCTTCTCGTCATCCAGCGGATGTTGATTTCTGCCTGTTTTGTATATTTTAGACATGCCTGAATATCGGACTGCCGATATTCATTGGCCCAGAATATACTTTTCACTATATTTTCCGATGTCATCTGCAAGTCATGCACGATATTGTTGCGAAACTTCTTTGGTGCATGAGCACTTACTGTCACAAGTGCGTCATCAAACGACTCTGCATGTCTCAACAGATGTAACTCTTTCTTCTTTTCTGCCATAATTCAAAATCATCATGAGGGGATGTTTCCCCTCATACTCCCCTCTTCATTCGGACATTTGCTTCTCATAGGATGGCAGTACTGCCACCTTCTCATGTTGGTTTGCCTTCATTTCTTGAGGAAATGAAGGCGTGGTTTTGAGCACCTGCCCATGACCCATCCTATTTGTAGTTTACAGAATCCACCACGCTCGCAGAGACGGTCGATAAATCGACCGTGAAAGCGGGACGCACGCCGAGCCAAGGATTCGCTACATTGCCGCTGCCCATGGAACGAACGCTGCAATACAAAATCATTGCATAGCGAGGCGAGCTGGAGTTGCTGTCTCTGAACCACATGTGGTTTACGGAGTTATTTGTGCCTTTCAAGAAATTGTAAACCTTGTTGGCGTTGTTTAGATCCACTAGATTGGATACTTCTTCAACGCTTGGCAGGAATACATGTCTTGAAATCGTGTTATAAGTTGTGTTGTTATACCCTTTTTCACTATACTTCCAACAGTTCAAAGGATAAGCACCTTGTGCATCATCTGGATAGTTTGCCTTATAATAGATGACCCATTTCGGATTTTCTGTAGTGCCTTCATTATAATACCAATCGTAGCTTGAACCTCCATTTGGATCAAAGTATCTCCATTTTGAATTGGACGAAGTATTATTATATGCAGCCTGCTTGATGTCCGTTGCCAGAATGGCTTTCTGTAGCTTCTCAGGAAGCTGTTTATACCATGTATTTTCTAGATAGTTATCAATGTAGCTTCCTTCATAAGTGTTGGAATACTGGCCATCAGGACGCTTCTCATCCGGTGTTTCATATGTTCCAACTTTGTAGTTTCCATCTGAATCTACATTTGGCTGATACTGAATATTTCCAAGACTCTCTCCATCAATCAGCATGTATGTATCATCATCTGTCTGACACATAACTATGAACTTCATTCCTTCGATTTCAAGTACTGTTCCTGTCGCATATCCATTCTGAGCTTTAAAAGTCAATGTGTCATTATAAGTTCCTGAAGTCATAAAGTTGGCTGGGTTTGCAGTAAATTTCAGATCTGCTGTCGTAGTGCCTGATGATGTAGTCTCAAGAACAATGGAATTGTTTACGATTTGGTTTCCGTCTTTTGTGATCTTATAAGCACCCATACGTCCTGAGCTGGATTTCATATTGAATCCATTTTCAGATTTAACACTGATTTTCAGGCTGGCATTGGCTTCCTCATTGATTTTTGTAGCTGATACAGTCAAAGTATCCTGCTTATTCAAATCGATTTCTGATGGAATCGTCCATGTGTAGCTGCCATTGCTTGTATAGCTGACTCCTAATGATTTTGAGTCATGGCTTGCCTGTACAGTTGAATTTGTCTGTACGGATGCAGGTGCAACCGCATTTTCGTCTTGCTGTACTTCTTCATTTTCTGCTTCAACAATATCAAGTATCTTGAATCGGACCTGCTGAGTGTCGATTACAGTTCCTTTATCATCTTTAACATTCACATCAAAACAGTAGACACCATTTGAATTTGCGGTAAATTCTAAAACATTTTTAGAAGAATCTTTCTTACCCAGAAGATTCTTTTCAAACACATCCTTATAGAATTCACTCGAATCCTCTGTTAATTCTAATGTTTTACCAGAATCTGTATATTCCATGTGAAGTGTAGCTGATGTGTAGTCTGTAGAATACGTTGTCTCAGACTTTAATTCACCGCTTGTCTGTTGTTCGGTTGTTTCCGATGCAGAGGAATCCTCAGTATTCTGTGAAGAAGATACATTCTCATTTGAGGCAGGTTCACTTTCCTGAACTGTATTGTCGGTGGCAGTACTGCCATCTTCCTCCGTTTCCATTTCAGTATTCATTTTAATATTCGATGTAAATTTTAAATCATTGACTGGCTTATATGTATCCGTCTCGCTGGCCATGACTGGCATAGATAAAATTCCTGCCATCATAGACATACTTAAGATACCTGATAAGATCCTAGTTCCCGTCTTTAAACATATGTGTTTCATATCTTATTTCTCCTTTCGATGTGGCTGTGTTCCATCCACATAATTCTTTAAATAGATAACAAGACCCATCTCAAACAAGGCAAGTACACCAATCAGGACCCAGCGTCCTGTATCCATGTCTACGGATGTATTCACATTGGCTGTTTGGTTTGATGAAGGCGTTTGTGGAACAGAAGCTGATTCCAGTTTTCTGTAGACAGCTTGCAACGTCATGTTTGTATTTACGACATCATTGAAATTCCACATCTTTCCTGTTTCCACATTCATCCATCCAACAAATTCATAACCATCCTTCAAATAATGGGCTGGTTCACTGATTCGGCCACATTCATCCAGTTCTACAACAGATGAAATGTCACCATCTATCAGTGTGATTTTTGCAGAAACTGCATATGTAACAGGCACTGTTGTCTCTTCCGCAAGCACAGGCATGCTGATACCGCTTAACACAGGTATCAGCATCATCCCCAGTAATACAAAATGTTTTTTCATGTTCTCTCCTCCATTCCATTTACTTAAGAAACTGAAAAATCATTGATCTAAACCAGAAATATTCTAAGGGTGGCAGTACTGCCATCTTGATTTCTGACTTGGATCAGCAATTTTATAAAAAGATCAAGAGAAGAACAGACCTGTCATAGAAGCCTGCTCTTCATATATTTAATTGTACGTACTGCTTTAAATTACTGATTGATGATACTAGTTGTATAAGTCAATGTACCATTATATTGACCTGCTACTTCAGCAGCCTTTGTAGTTGTATCCAAAGTGAATTTCATTGTAGTTTCACCAGTATTGGTTCCTGCATTTACATTCAACACATCTCCGTTTACAGCGATATCTTCATCACCACCATTGTTAGCATGGTATGTCAATACTTCAGTACCGCCGTTTGTGATTGTAAATGCCCCTTCTTCTCCAGATCCAGCGACCTTGATATTCAATTTCTTTCCTTCGGGAATGATATTTTCTGTAACTTGGACCTTATTGCCTTCTTTAGCTACATGCTGATTAATACCTGCATTTTTACCGAAGTCGATATCTGCGTGAATTAAAACTTTATATGAGCCTTCAACCAAATAATTTACGTTAGTAGTTGCAATAGTTGGTTCAGTTGTTCCAGTCACTTCTTGTGCAAACACGTTCATTGTTGGAGCTACCACTGTAGCTAAAACTGTTGCACCAACCAATAATAAATTTTTAAAGTTTTTCATAATCGTCTTACCTCCTAAATTAACATTAAATTGCGATTATTTGTTCTGTACTGTGTCTATGACCCACATATACAGATATTAAGGGTTTAACATATAAGCCCTTATGTCTGGATGTACATGGAAAGGAGGAAGGTGCACACCCAAGCATAAAAGCTCATATAACACAAAAGGATGGCAGTACTGCAATCCTTGAATAGATGTTTGATTATTTTACATTCAGTGTTAGATTCACAACGCCTTGATTTGTCTTTGTCTTCTTGTCAGAGCGATAGGGCTGGATAACGATGTACGCATCATAAGAACCTTTTTTCAACGGTCTTGCGATCTCCATTTTCTGGATGTAGTTATTTGGTGATACCAGTCCCGATTGATACAGAAGCTCATCGTTTTCTTTAAGATACAACGCAAATGTCATGTAGAAACAGTCAGACTTAGATTCAACGCCAACCTTATGACTTTTACCGTCTTTTGTTTTGATTTTGATAGTCTGTGTCTTGTCTGAATATCCAATCGCCTCGATCTGGTATTTTCCTTTCTTGGTCTTTGTGATTTCAAACAAGTCTTTGTCATACTTTCCAACAGATTTTACCTCAGAATCAATGCCATTCAGTTTCAAATAGTGGTTCAATTCCACTTTATTTCCACTGTCTACAACAAGATCTTCCACTTCCTTGCCGTCTACAGACATTTTATCAACATACCAGTAGTTCTCTTCTGGATTATGAAATTCAAATCCTTGTGTAATCTCTTTTGTATTGGCAGGAATATTGAATGCACCCCAGCCTGGCAAAGTTACATTTTTACTGCGATCCACAGGGGTTTCTGGCTTAACATAACTACTCTGTTCAGTATCTACATCCAGAAGTTTATCATCTTCCTTTCTGTTGAAAAGAAAGAAACCACCTAACGCAATAATCAGTACAAGTATCAGTATAATAATGTTCTTTCTTTTATCCTTTTTGTTTTCATCCATAAATATCGTCCTCCATATTTTAGATGGCAGTACTGCCATCTTGTTAAAGCTCTAAAAAAACATCCAAGACTCCTTTGTTTTAAGACGGAGAGGGATGCTATTTTGAATATCTACATAATTCTTCTTGAATATAATTGAAACAGAATCTGTTCTCGTATCATTATTCATCACTCCTTTTTTCTTGATTCACAATATATATGTCAGAAACTTTTCAAAAAATTGGCATTCCGGCAGCATATTTGGAAAAATAAAAAAAATCCGCAGCATCTAACGCCACGAGGTCTTTTTTAATATTTGTTTTACCATCCTCTTCGCTTGTTTTATTTTAAAACCAAAAAGCGCCTGCTTTATAAGCCGACGCTTTTTGGTTTATAGTCTTCATTTTATTGATGATGATCATGTCACCAGTACACTGAACATCAATCTTATCACCCACATGATATCCAAGAGCTTCGAGCCACTGATCCTGAAGCTGAATTCTTGGAATCTGCTGTTTACCATTTAAACCAAGTGGTGCCTCGTATATTATGAGGCTGCGTTTTGATTTACACGTTGTTTCCTCCTATAGAACTTAATACGCTATATTTAACAGAATATAGACATGATTAAATCTCCGAACGGAGCTAATCAAATTTTGCGAACAGAACTAATTAAAATCACGAATGGAACTGATTAAATGGAAAATATCCCATTTAAAGAGAACTGATTAAATGGAAAATCACAACTACTGTATTTCCCCCATTAATCACTTCCCTTTAGAGCCTGGCAACCCGCATGTTTTCGTTCTTTTTTCCCGTTAATTACTTCCTTTCCCGAAATTCACTATGGAAATGAGAACTTTTATATCAAGGATCCTCTGATTCCAATTTTCCACAACCTCTTTTGATTTTTTACCCTGGCAGCAAATTTCCTTTCTTGAAGGCTGTTTTGTTTTTTAAGGGCGTTGTTGAAGGTAAAAATAAAAGGCTCACCATTACTGGCAAGCCTCTCCATTTTGTTTTGTTGCTCGTTTATCAAATACTCTAACTATTCCTCTGTGTGGAGAATAATTAGAATTTTTCATCAGTGTGCTTTTTGTTTTGGCACGAATTCAATTTTAAGCATCATATCCATGCCTTCCGCTAATCTTTTTAATAAATTGATAGACGGATTCCTTGTACCGTTCTCCAACTTACTAATATCTGCCTGATGAATACCTGTTTTTTCTGCAAGCTGTTTTTGAGTAAGATTCTGAGATGTTCTGGCATCAACTATTGCTCTTATGATGTCGAATTCCGGCTGCAGATTATCGTATTCTTTTTTTAATTCCGGGTTCTGCATTTGTTCTCTTAAATAATCATTAAATTTTTTCATTTTTCTTTCCTTATGTTCTCTGCTAAGAGCATATGGTATATATGCCATATTGTCAATATTATTTTAACTATATTTTCGGCAGAGTACAACACCCGAAGTATTTCGGACGTGAATCTGCATATTTGAGTGGGAAATAATATCATAATGCAGATGAATGACTTCAGAAACACGCATTTCGGCAGCATATTTGGGAAAAAGAAAAACCCGCAGCATCAAACGCCACGAATTTGGTTTACCATCAAAAAAGTCCTATTTATCAAGGTTTTAGTGGTATCGTTATTTCAAATATCAGGGAAACAAAAAATTTCCCCTATACGATATCTCATATAAGAGGGAATTCTCTTCGTTTATTTAGTCTTCATTTTATTGATGATAATTGTATCATTAGTAAACTGAACATCAATCTTATCGCCCACATGATATCCAAGTGCTCCGAGCCACTGACCTTGAAGCTGAATTCTTGGAATTTGTTGTTTACCATTTAAACCAAGTGGTGCTTCATATACTTTGAGGCTACGTTTCGATTTATACATTGTTTCCTCCCTATGAGTCAATATTTAATATGACTGGTAATTTAGGATATTAGTTGCAAATTTGATATTAAAGTTATAAGGGTATTGTTAGACGCATTATAAAAAACCCTATTAAAGATGGAACGTAACAAACATAACCATTTGATGTTTCATTATTAAGGTTGGATAGGAACACTTAGTCAAATTCTTAATTTCAATATTAAAGATGGGATGTAACAAAAATGCCCCTAATTTCTCTTTTCACGAACATTCTTGTTACATTTATATTTTTAATATTGAAAAAATAACACGCTGTTTCACTTACATTCCAAATTTAATATTGAATTCGGAAACTGATTTTTTAGTTACCTCCCATTCTTAATATTAAATTTTGTCACATCTACAATATTCTGGAATCCGCCTATTTTAAGCCATTTCTCCTATTCAATGTTAAAGATGACTCGTAACAAAAAGAATTCCTCCTCATCAATATTAAGGATGGGAAGGAATTCTATTGCTTATTTGCAAAATCAATATTAACCTTATATCGCCAATATTTAGGATGGAAATGTAATTTACCATTCACAGTAATCATTGTTCCACTTTTATAGGTTGCCTCAATCACAACTAAGTTGCTGCTTAAAGCAGCAATCAAGCGATTACGCCATGGAAAATGATAAGCCAAAGGCTTCACATGCATGGGATATTCACTAATGATTAATCCGCTTTTTTTCATCTTTTCAAATAAAAACGTGTTTTCCTTTGGATAAATCACATTGATTCCACAACCAAGCACACCAATTGTTTTTGATGCATTCAAATGGGCCCTGGCATCAATACCTTTGGCAAGACCAGACACAATGACATACCTTGATTGGAGTCTTTGTACGATCGTATCCGTATTTTGCAGTGCCTGCACTGAACAGTTTCTAGCTCCTACTATACCTACACCTTTTTCTTTCAACAAACAAACATTACCCTGATAAAAAATAATCCATGGCGGATATCTTAAATGTTTAAATGCTTCAGGATACATCTCATCAACGATTGTAAGATAAGGATATGGATATGCAATGATGGAATAGTTTTCATGTGCCTTTATCGCATTGCCAATTTTCTTCCAATCTCCATCATATTGGATGGCATACCATAAAATAGCTTCTCTTTTTATTCTCATATACTCATATACGAAAAAAAAGAGACTTTTAACTAAAAAAGTCTAATTTCTTCAAGTTTTTTTACAGGACCATAACTTCTTCGATAGAAATCTTGAAGTCCATATTGATTTAATGCTTCAATATGTGCCTTTGTCGGATATCCTTTATGCTTGGCTAAACCATACTGTGGATACATTTCATCTAGTTTTTTCATCCAGTGATCACGCGTAACTTTCGCTAAAATACTTGCCGCCGCAATAGACAATGATTTTTGATCTCCCTTCACAATAGCTTGGTAAGGTTTATCAATATCTGGTAATGGCATCGCATCACTCAACACAAAATCACATTGTGCTTTATTGGCAATCTCCACCATAGCATCTTGTGTTGCACGATAGATATTTTTCCTATCAATCGTCTTTTCATCTACAACTAAAATTTGATAGTACAAAGCATCCTGAATAATTGTTTTAAACAACGCTTCACGCTTTTTTTCACTCAACTTCTTAGAATCATCAATCAACTCATTATGATATCCCTTAGGAAAAATTACACCAGCAACCATCAATGGCCCGGCAATCGGTCCTCGTCCTGCTTCATCCATTCCTAAAACACTTTGAGTTTGATCCCAATAATCATGTTCTAAAGGTCTATCAAGCATGTGGTTTCTCCCAAGTAATCAAGCCACACTTATTTTCACGAATATCTTTGACAAAACTTAACATCAAACGATTTTCATCAATTTCACCCTTTAATAAATAACCACGTTTTATGGCGATATTCTGTAATGTTTCATAAGGCGTATCCGCAATCTTGACATGATATACTGTATCAAAGATTTCAGGTTTTTCCTGCATTAAATATTCACACGCAAATAATGCCAAATCGTCCATATTTACAACTTGATCTTTTACTGAACCCAATAGAGCAAGTTTTAGACCTACTTGTTGATCTTCAAATTTTGGCCATAATACACCCGGCGTATCTAATAGCTCAAGTGTTTGACCTACCTTAATCCATTGAAGACTCTTTGTCACGCCTGGACGATCTCCAGTTTGAGCCGCTTTACGTTTCGCAAACGTATTAATAAATGTACTTTTACCTACGTTAGGAATTCCACACACCATGGCACGCAAAGCTCTAGGCTTCATTCCTCTACGTTTTTGTTTTTCAATTAAATTGATACATAATTCATTCGATGCCTTAATCAATTGTTTTGAGAAATTTTCATGAATAAAATCCAATGCTAATACTTTTTGATTCTCTGTTTCTAAGGCATTTACCCATTGTTTGGTAAGTTCTTTATCCGCCTTATCTTTTTTTGACAAAAGAATCAAACGCGGTTTATTTTGAATCAATTGATCCAACATTGGATTCTTACTGGCATCTGGCATTCTTGCATCACGAATCTCAATCACAAAATCAACTTTTTTTAAATTCTCTTCCATTTGCCTTTTGGCCTTGGTCATATGACCTGGAAACCATTGTACGTTTGCCACTAATCTTTCACTCCTATATCTGAAATTGGTAACAAGACTAACATCTTCTTGGCAAAGATCTGTGATTTCTTAACAGGACCTACATAGCGTGAATCTTTAGAATAAGGACGATTATCTCCCATTACATAATATTCGTCATCTTTTAATTTCACTTCTTCAAAATCCTCAACATTCGTATTATCGGCATTTGGTACTTTATTAAAGTAACCAAATTTATCTACCAATGATTGACGATAGTCCGGATCTATATATTTAGTCTCATCCAATACTTTTCCATTAATATATACAACATCATTTACACAGCTTACTGTATCACCTGGTAAGCCTATTACACGTTTTACCCAATGTGTTTTCTGTCCCTCTTCTTCCATGGTTACAACGACTATATCCCCTCGTTCTACACCATTTAATAATACGCCTCCAACATTGGTAAATCCAAATTCACCATCTTTTAATGTTGGATACATACTTCTCCCATCTACACGAACTGGGTGAGCAACAAAGTTCACAAACAATAAAATTACGATTGCACTTACTACAAATACTTTTATGAATCCAAGTATATCTTCTAGTAAAGTACGTTCGTCATCTTCATTGTACCTTAGCTCGTTTTTCTTTGACTTCTTCATATAATCTCTAACCCCCTAAATGTTATAAATCTATTATAAAGCTATTTAGAAAAAAAAGCCTGAAAATCAGACTTTTTTTAAACAATTAACGAACTTCTTTTAAACGAGCAGCTTTACCTGAACGGTTACGTAAATAAGATAACTTGTTACGACGTACTTTACCGTGACGAACTACTTCAATGTGGTCAATGATTGGTGAGTGTAAAGGGAATTTACGTTCAACACCAATTTGGTTAGAAATCTTACGAACTGTGAATGTTTCAGAGATTCCTCCACCTGCACGTTCAATTACAACACCTTCGAATACCTGGATACGGCTCTTGTCACCTTCTTTGATTTTAACGTGAACACGAACAGTACTACCAGAACGGAATGCTGGAATATCAGTCTTCAATTGTGATTTTGTTACTTCATTAACTAATCCTAAGTTCATTTTCTTTTCTCCTTCTTTTCTAATATTTGGTTATCAGTTCATTCACACAATGTGCCAGCGGAACTACCTATGCGTAAACGCCTATTAATATTACCATGTCAATGGATTTTGCGCAAGAATTATTTTTTGATTTTTAATACTGAATCGACTACTTTTTGATCTTCTTTATTTAAATTTAAATTTTCTAATAAATCCGGACGATACATCGCTGTTCTTTTTAAAGACTCTTCATGTCTATACTTCTTGATGTTCGCATGATGACCACTCAATAATACATCTGGAACTCTTTTTCCATCATAGATTTCTGGCCTAGTATATTGAGGATATTCTAAAAGTCCATTTGAGAAAGAATCATCATCACTGGAATCTTGGCGAATAACACCCGGTAAAATACGTAATATGCAATCGCACATGACCATACATGCACTTTCACCACCAGTTAGCACAAAGTCCCCTAAAGACATTTGAATATCTACATAATCACGAATTCGTTCATCAAATCCTTCATAGTGACCACAAATAAAAATTAAATGTTCCTTTAAAGATAATTCCTTTGCGATGGATTGATTAAATGTCTTACCTTGAGGTGTCAATAAAATAACTGTACTATTTTCTGTACGAATGGATTCTAATGCATCTAATATAGGCTGACACATTAATACCATTCCCGCACCACCACCATATGGTGTATCATCCACATGTCCATGTTTTTCTTTTGTGAACTGACGAAAATCGATGGTTTCAAACTCAAATAAATCTTTTTCTTTGGCACGCTTTAAAATACTTGTTGTCATTAAAGGTTCAAAGTATTCTGGAAATAATGTTAATACAGATATTTTCATCGTAAGCCTTCCATTTCACGAATTGTGATTTCATGAGCTTCTTTGTTCACATCAACAATAAATGCGGGTACAAAAGGCAATAAGAAACTATTTCCTTTTGATTTTACACGAAGTACTAGATTGGCACCTGTTTCTAAAATATCTACAACTTCTCCAAGCTTTTCTTTTTCTTCATTATAAACAGTACAATGCATTAATTCATGATAATAATATTGACCTTCTTCAAGTTCAGGCAAATCCTCTTGGGCAATAAATAAATTTTTTGTTTTTAATTGTTCTGCTTTTTCAATTGAATCAACACCTTCAAAATAACAATAGCCAAAACCCTTTTGTTCGCGATAACGCACAACGGTTAATGTACGACCATCTTCTAAATGTAACACTCTACCTTTTTCAAAACGATGCTGCGGATCATCTGTCACAAGATACAATTTACATTCACCCTTAAGTCCATGAGTATTAATGATTTGAGCTACTTTTATCATATGTCCTCCTAAAAAAATCAGGATGTGAAATCACATCCTAATACGCTTCAAATTTTACTGAAATTCTTTTGTGTACATCACGCGCCGCAATAGACATCATTTGACGAATACTGCTAGCCATAATACCCTTACGGCCAATTAAACGTGCAACATCTTCGCTGTTGGCGTATACATACAATAAAATTTCATTATCATTTGTAGTTGCCATTGTTTTTACAGATAATGCTTTTTGATCATCTACAAGTGGTAAACAAATGTCTAATAATGTTTTTTCTAAATCAATCATTATTTTGAACTTTTAGCTTCGTGCATTTCTTTTAAAACACCTTCGTGTGATAAAATTGAACGAACTGTATCAGTTGGTTGTGCACCGTTGCTTAACCATTTCTTTGCTAATTCTTTGTCTAAAGTTACTTTTTCTTCAGCTTTAGTTGGGTTGTAAGTACCGATTTGTTCGATAAAACGACCATCACGAGGACTACGTGAATCAGCAGCTACTATACGGTAGAAAGGAGCTCCCTTTTTACCCATTCTTTTTAAACGTAATTTAACCATATTTAAATTCCTACCTTTTCTAATTTATTAAAGCTCATAAAGAATAACATGAATAAAAAAAGGTGTCAAGTATTTTTACTTTACACCTTAATTTTTTTATTTTTTCTTCTTTTTCTTTTTTGGTTTCTGTTTTTTACTACCAGAATGCTTTGACATTCCAGGCATTCCGCCTCCACGCTGCATATTCTGTAGAGCAGACATATCAGGAAGTTTTGCCTTACCACTCATCATCTTTGTCATCATTTGCATCTGTTCTAATTGATTAATCAAACGATTGACATCCATGACTTTAACTCCGGCACCCTTGGCAATACGATTCTTTCTTGATGCTTTTAAACATGATGGATTTTCACGTTCATATTCTGTCATCGATAAAATAATGGCTTCACTCTTTTTCATCTGTGAATTCATTTTTTCATCATCTAAATTTTTAGCTACCTTATTAATACCAGGAATCATATTCATCATTTTCTGCATAGATCCCATTTTAGAAACCTGGCCTAATTGTGCTAATAAATCATTGAATGTAAAAACACCCTGTTTCATACGTTCAGCCGTTTTTTTCTGAACTTCAATATCTAATTTATCTTGAGCCTGTTCAACTAAAGTGACAATATCTCCCATTCCCAAGATACGATCTGCCATACGATCTGGATGGAACTCTTCTAAGTCATCTACTTTTTCACCATTTGACACAAATAATACAGGTACATTTGTGATAGAACGAACTGACAACAATCCACCACCACGTGCATCGCCATCCATTTTTGTAACGATCAATCCTGTTACAGATAATTGCTCATTAAATTCTTTTGCGACAGTCACAATATCTTGACCTGTCATCGCATCTACAGTTAATAAAATTTCATCAGGAACAACAAGATCCTTCATTTGTTGAAGTTCCTGCATTAATGCTTCATCAATGTGCAAACGACCAGCCGTATCGAAGATCACTAAATCTTTTTGACGATCTTTCGCATAGGCCAATGCCTGTCTTGCTGTTTCAACCGCAGATGTTTCTGGTCCACAAGTAAACACTTCTACATCAATACTTTTTCCTAATGTCTGTAACTGTTCAATAGCTGCAGGACGCACAACGTCACATGCGACTAATAAAACACGACGTGCTAATTTGTTTTTGCAGTAATTCGCAATCTTTGCACTTGCTGTTGTTTTACCAGTACCCTGTAAACCAACCATCATAACCGTAGTCATGCCTTGCTTTTTAAAGTGAATACGAGCATCTTCTTCACCTAATAATACTTGCAATTCATCATGTACGATTTTAACAACCATTTGACTAGGATTTAAAGAATCTAATACTTCTTGTCCTAGTGCTTTTTCTTTTACATTTTCGACAAAGCTCTTTACTACATCGTAATTAACATCTGCTTCTAATAATGACATGCGCACTTCTTTTAACATGTCATTCATATTTTTCTCAGTCAGTTTTCCCTGTCCTGAAATATTTTTAAATGCTTTATTTAAACGTTCACTTAATGATTCAAATGCCATAAATTATAATCTCCCCAAACTGTTATAAGTTTACCTAATTTTTATTTAAATTACAATGGAAGGCCAATCGACTTTGTCCATTTTTTAAATAAATTGTACCCACATGTTTAAATCCATGCTTCAACATGAAATTTTGCATGGGCTTGTTGTCCATATGTGTGTCCATACGAATATTATCAATCTTAGATTCACAATATTCTAAAATGATGTCAGCCATATGCTTTTTTAAACCTCGTGTTGCGATACGATGAATAACACCATACGGTTCATCATTTAGCCATTGGCCATCATATATTTTATTGTAACAAGGATCAATACCACAATAAAACACAAAACTTGCTTGAATGCCATCTTCATCTTCTAAAACGTACATTTCATTTCTTTCAATATCCTCAGTCAATATTTCTCTTGATGGATATCCATTTGTCCATTGATTTGTATTTCCTGTAGAAACCATGAATTTTCTAGCTCGTTCATAGATTTCATAATAAAACAGGCATATCTTCTAGAGTTGCCTTGCGAATTAATTCTCTTGCCATTTTAAAGACCATCCAAACTTTACACATGCGATTAAACGCCATACAACATATCCAATACGATAGAATATGTTAATTTTTGACCAATCAATTACAGCCGGTACATAGACAGGTTGATCTTTTCTAGAATAGAAAAAAATCAAAGTATATAGAATTACCATATCACTATTATAAAAGTTAATGTCGTAATAAAAATTTTCTTTAGGAAACCATTGATGTAAACAAAGCTCTTGATATTCATACGCTGCACGCATTTCATACGCCTGTACAAGATCCATGTGATCTGTTAAAGATCCTGGACGTTTAACGTAATGATAATAACAGTTAGGTATTATTGAAACGCGATTTGCGTTATAGATTGCTTTAAAAACTGTGTACGTATCTTCGAATCCCTTTTTCTCTTCTGGAAATTTAACATCTTTAAAACAAGAAGCCGCATATAGTTTTCCCCAAGGATAATTATTAATACCTTTATTTTGACTCAATGCTCTTAATGCAGTTAAAGAATCCATGTTTTTTTTACGCATCGGACTCACTGGAATTGATAATCCTTTATACTCAATACGGTATCCACAAGTAACAATCTCACTATGCGTTCTAATAGCTTCATTTATCATTTTTTCAATCATATGCGGATTTAAATAATCATCACTATCAACAAACAAATAATAATCTCCAGTTGCCTTTTCTAATGCACGATTTCGAGTTGTAGAAATACCAGCATTTTCATAGCTATAAACATGAATAAAATCATATTTAGAAGCATATAATTCGGCGATATCCAATGATGAATCTGTAGTTCCATCATTAATAATAATGATTTCTATATTTTTGTATGTCTGTAAAAGAATAGATTCCAGACATTTAGATAAATATTTTTCCACATTGTATACTGGAATCAATATACTCACTTTATACATGAACGGCCTCCTTAAATGCCAAAATACAATATCCCTTAGTAAAGAAAATAACAAATTTATATATAAGAATCAACAAAAATCTAAAAAAAAAGGACCCGGCAGCTAGCTATCTTCGCAGGGGCAAGCCCAACTATTGTCGCCGTGAAAGTGCTTAACTTCTG
>PPYE01432768.1_pt1 | contig 37067 bp, 38 predicted proteins | sample 1559881 | NCBI WGS metagenome assembly PPYE01 (sample SAMN08240022, study PRJNA423297) | Human gut metagenome, whole genome shotgun sequencing project. | reverse complement strand
CTTCGCCGGAGGTCCAGGAACCAGGAGGTTCCTGGTGAGTCTTTGGTGACTTTCTTCTCATAAGAAAGTCACCCGGGGCCCGGGGCTGGAAGCCCCGCCATGGGGAGTGCAGAGGGGTGCACCGGAGGTGCGGCCCCTCGCATCGGTGGGTGCAGGGGCTGCCAGCCCCGCAAAATCTCCCCGGGTGTGGGCCGGGTAGGCCCACTGGTGGGTGCAGGGGCTACCAGCCCCGCAAAATCTCCCCGGGGTGGAGGGGGCAGCAGCCCCCTATAAAAACTCCCGCAGGCAGGCGACATGGTGCCCCTCAAAGCCGGTCATCGACTCGGCGCAGTACATGCTGTCCAGCACCGCCTCCTCGGCGCACTCGGCGATGGCGCGGAAGGCAAGGTCGATCTTCCCCTCCGGCATGACGCTCATCTGCCGCACCTGCTCCTCGTCGTAGCGCACGCTGTGGGCGGTGGAGAAACCGATCATGATCTCCCCGCTGCCGTGCCCCACAAAGCTGCCCAGCCGTGCCAGGCCGACGCTCGCCCGTCTCAGGATACGTCCCAGCTGCCGCTCGCTGACCGGCAGGTCGGTGGCCGCAATCATCATGATGCTTCCCTTGTCGCACTCCGGCTGCAGCTGCTCCTCCCGGGCCTTGATCTGTTCGGCGATCTCCCTGCCGATATTGCGCCCGGCGATGGTCAGGTCGCTCATCCGGCCGTGGTTGGACTGCACCAGCAGGCCGAGGGTGTAGGCTTTGCCGTCCAGCTCGATCACCCGCGAGGCCGAGCCGATGCCGCCTTTCAGGCCGTGGCAGATGGTCCCCCTGCCCGCGCCCACCGCGCCGAGTGGAAAATCCTCCCCGGCGCTCTGGATTGCCTGCATCAGGTGCTCCTCCTTGACGGCGCGCTCGCAGATATCGTTGAGGCGGCTGTCGTTGCACTCGCCCACCACCGGGTTGATGCTCTTCATCGTCACCCCGTCCTCCCGGCAGCGGCGCACCATGTACTCGACCAGCGCGTCCTGCATCAGGCCCACATTGAGGGTGTTGGTCAGGGCGATGGGGGTCTCCAGCGTGCCCAGCTCCTGAATCTGGACAAGGCCCGCCGTCTTGCCAAAGCCGTTCCAGACATAGCCCGCGGCCAGCAGCTTGTTGGCGAAGATGTTTTGCCGGCAGGGCATCACCACCGTGACGCCGGTGTGGTGGTTTTCGCTGTCGATGGTGCAGTGTCCCACCGTGACGCCGGGGACGTCGGTGATTTTGTTGCGCTGTCCGCTCGGCAGTTCGCCGACGATCATTCCCGCATCGCGGATTCTTTTCTGTTGTGTCAAATTCATTCCTTCCCTTCTGTTTATCATCTTGCCTTGCATCTGCCAGGCATTTTATCCCTTCGCAGCCCCCGCAAGGGTCTTGCCGGAAGTCTCCTCCCGCTTTGTTTCCTGCCGGGCGCGGCGGATCACCGCTGTGCCGCCCTCGGAATAGGAGCGCGCCGCCAGCGTACCCGGGGCGCAGTTGTCCTCGACGTGGTAGTTGGCCGCGTGGTTGCGCCCCGCCAAAAAGAAGGCGGAATCCGCCGGGCGGTTGTTGGCGTCGTCCCAGGTGACATCCACCAGGTAATAGTTGTTGTTGACCCAGACATAGTTCCAGGCGTGAGGCTCGTCGCCGTAGGTGCCGGTCACAATCCAGCAGGGGATCTGCGCCCTGTCGCACAGCAATTTAAAGGCGTAGGCGTAGCCCTGGCAGACCGATTTGCCCTCCATCAATGCGCCGTAGGCGTGGTAGGAATTCGGGTAGTGGTCGGAGTCGCTGCGCGCCGCGGCAAAGTCATACTCTGCCCGCTCGCACAGCGCCTGCTGGAAATAGCGCAGCATCCCCACCGTGTCGCCGCCGGTCTGCTCTTTGGCCTGCGCGACGATGCTGTCGACCTCGTCGAACATCGCCTGCTTTTGCTCATCGGTCAGGTCGAGATAGCGGAAGCTGAAGGTCACCTGATAATATCCGCTCTCGTTGTAGTAATAGACAAATTCTGTGTGATTGCTCAGAAAGCTCTCGGGGTAGTCCCTGCGCGCCTGGTACACCGCCTGGCGGCACAGCTCGATGAACTCCTCCTGGTCGCTGACCGGCTGGTCGAGGGTGATGGTCAGGCTCTCCTGCCCCTGGGTGATCGTCTGGCTGATCTGGCGGTAAAACTCGCTCTGATTGCCCGCGCTGCCGAAGATATTGCTGGTCACGCCCTCCTGGGCCACCGGCTCAATGCGCACCGCGTAGCCTGTCAGCGGCGCCGCTGTGAAGGCCAGCGCGACCGCCGCCACCGCGGCAGACGCTCTTAACGTCGCCTTCATCCTCTTTCTGATTCCCACATTCCAAAATCCTTGCTGCATGAAAGATCCTTCCTCGCTTTCCTTGTCTTTGCCCTGCGAAGCGCAGTTGTGTTTCGCAGTTTGCGCGCCGCCATCCCTTTGGGGCGCGCACATCCAGTCGGTATCATCTGGGAGCAATCCCAAATAACACTATCCAGTATACCATGAATTTCCGACAAAGGCCAGCATTGCCGCGGGGATTGACAAAAATTTACAATCATCCCACCCTTTTCCATCACCGCTCGATGGCCGCGTCGCTCACCGAGACGATGCCGTGCAGATCGCTCTCGCGGCCGGTGCCCAGCATGGCGTAGATGCCCTCCAGCATCTTTTCCTTGTCATAGGGCAGCGTGCCGGTCACCATGACCGGGTTGGTGACGTGGCTGGTGGAGAAGCCGGTGGGGGTGGAAAGCTCCAGCGCCTCCAACAGGTAGGCCAGCTCCTCGATGCGCTCCCGCCCGGTCGCCTGGACAAAGCTGCCGTCCCTGCACCACTTTTCCAGCTCGGTTTCCGGGAAAACGGTGAGGTTCATCATGATGATGTTGGCCGAGCGCACCTGATTGAGCATCCTGGCGCTGGCCTGCGCGTTTTCCCTGGCCGTCCCCGTACCGCCCAGGCCGTAGATGAGGATGGAATTAAAGGGAATCTGCGCCTGATTGAGCTTTTGCAGCTGCTGCACCGCTTCGGCGGCGGTGTGGCCCTTCTTCATCAGGGTCAGGATGCGGTCGCTGCCGCTCTCCAGCCCGATGTACAAAAAGCCCAGGCCCAGCCGGTGCAGCTCCTGGAGCTGCTCGACCGATTTGTCCCGCAGATTTTTAATCGAGGCGTACATCGAAACGCAGGCGCAGTAGGGCAGATACTTTTTGATCTGGATGAGGATCTCCCGCATCTGCTCAAAGGGCAGGCAGAGCGGCTCGCCGCCAATCAGGAACACCCGTTCGGTGTAGGGGTTGTAGCCCGCGGCGTCCCGCAGGTCGGCGATGACCTGCCTGAGGGGGATCACCTCGAAGTCGACCGTCTTGTACATGTTGCAGAAGGCGCAGCGGTTGTAGGAGCAGCCGGAGGTCACCTGCAGCAAAAGCGAGTGCCGCTCAAAGGGCGGGTAATAGATAATCTGATCGTAACGCACGAAAGCATCCTTCTTTCTTTTGACGCTGTGGAGGTTTTTCTTTTGTTTTTACTATACCCTAAATTCGGAAAAATGAAAAGCCCCTTTTTCCCGTTTTGCCGGGCAAGAAAAAAAGAGGGGAAACTCCCCTCCTTTACAGTTTGCTCTCCTCCGGCGCCAGCTCGTCCCAGCAGGCCTCCATCTGCTGCACCAGGGTGAACTGGGTCCTGGCGCGGTCGAGGTTCTGGTCGGGGCGGGCAATCTTAAAGTAGACATCCCCCTGCAGGTAGTCGGTCAAGAAGCGCATGCCGCATTCCAGCGTCATCAGCTTGGCGCCCCAGCGCAGCACCTCCTTTTCCCGCGCGGTCAGCACCTCACCGGCCTGGCTGAGAAAGCCGCGCTCGCACACCCGGTAAAGCTGAGGCAGAAAGTGAACCTTGCTCTGGTCCTCCTCATCCTCGCGGCAGTCATTGGCGCCAAAGCGGACCGTGTCGCCAAAGTCGTGCGCCGACAGTCCCGGCATCACCGTGTCCAGGTCGATGACGCACAGCCCCTTCATCGTCCGCTCGTCCAGCAGGACGTTGTTGAGCTTGGTGTCGTTGTGGGTGACCCGCAGCGGCAGCTCGCCCCGCTGCTGCAGGTCGAACAGGTACCGGCAGTCCGCCTTATGCTGCCGCACAAATTCGATCTCCCGCTGCACCTTGGCCGCGCGGCCCATTGTGTCCTGCTGCACCGCCCGCTCAAAGTCCTGGTAGCGCTTGGGAGTGTCGTGGAAGCGGGGGATGGTCTCGGTCAGGCGGGAGGCGTCAAAGGCCCCCAGCTGCCGCTGGAAGCGGCCAAAGGCGGCGGCGCACTCGAACAGGTCCTGCTCGTTGCGCGCCTTCTGCAGGCAGACGCTGCCCTCGATGTAGGAGAGCACCCGCCAGCAGCTCCCTTCCTCATCCCGATGGTAGAGCTCGCCGTCGTCGCAGGGGATCACCCGCATGCTCTCCCGGCCAACATCCCCGCCGGCCTGCCGGGTCTGCTCGGTGATAAACTCGGTCACCAGGCGGATGTTCTGCATCAGCCCATCCACATCCTGAAAGGTGTTGGTGTTGATGCGCTGCAAAATATACCGACCGCCGGCGCCCTCCACCAGATAGGTATCGTTGATATGCCCGCTGCCAAACGGGGAAACGCGCTCGATGCTGCCGAGCTTTCCCCAGGCCCGCAGGGCAAGTTTTGGCTTTTCCATTCTCTTTCCCTCTCTGTCCGTCTTATTTCTGCCACAGCGGCTCTGGGTACAGGCCCTGCTCGGTCATCCTGGCCAGCGCCTGCACCACCGTCTGCTTATCCTGCGGGTAGGTCACGCCGTACCAGCGGTCGGTGCTGCGCAGCACCTGCACGCCGGTTCCCTGCTCGTCGATCATCCTGCTGACAATAGAGGGCAGGAAATATTCCGCCTTGAGCGGGTTTTCCGAAAGCGCCCTGTTTAAAAATGCCGGGAAATCCTTTTTGGCCTGTTCCAGAAAGCGCTGCGGAAAGCCCCAGAAGTTCATCGACACCGGCACATCCTCCGGCAGGGCGGTGAAGGTTTTGCCCTCGTCCTCGCTGTAGGCGATACCCTGCGCGCCCGTCTCGATCCAGGTGCGCTCGGTGACGCTCTTGAGCAGGCCATCCTCCCCGACCTCACAGATGCCGCGGGAGACGTGTCCGCTCTCGGTGACGGTGCTGCGCAGCGGATAGGCAACCATTGCGCAGCCATCCTGCTCGCGGCTGAGCAGGTCAAACAGCAGCTTGTAGCCGCTGGGGCCGTAGTAGTCGTCGGCGTTGATCACCGCAAACGGCGCGTCGATGCAGTTTGCAGCGCACAGCACCGCGTGTCCGGTGCCCCAGGGCTTGGTGCGCCCCTCCGGGACCGCAAAGCCCTGCGGCAGAGACTCCAGCGTCTGGAAGGCGTAGCGCACCTCCACAAAGTCGCGCAGCCTGCCGCCCACGCTCTCCTCAAAGGCCGCCTCCATCTCGGGCTTGATGACAAAGACCACCGTCTCAAAGCCAGCGCGCCTGGCGTCGTAGACCGAGTAGTCCAAAATCTTCTCCCCATACTTGCCCATCGGGTCAATCTGCTTTAGGCCGTGATAGCGGCTGCCCATCCCCGCCGCCAGCACAACCAGAACCGGTTTTTTCATCCTGTCTGCCTCCTGTTAAAAAGTTCGCTTTCTCCAGTATAGCGTGTTCGGGCGGGTTTGTCTACTGCGAAAAAACAAAAAAGCAGAAAGTTTTTCCCCGGCGCAAGGAGGAAAAAAACTTTCTGCTTTTGGCAGCTTACCGAGCCGAACCGCTCTTGAGCTGGAGCTTGAGATTGTCCGCGATCATGGCGATGAATTCCGAGTTGGTCGGTTTGCCGCGGGTGTTGCGGATGGTGTAGCCGAAGAAGGAGTTGAGCACATCGACATCTCCGCGGTCCCAGGCGACCTCGATGGCGTGGCGGATGGCGCGCTCGACCCGGCTGGAGGTGGTGTTGTTCATCTTGGCGATGGTGGGATAGAGGAGCTTGGTCACCGAGTTGATCATGTTGTGATCCCTGACCGCCAGCAGGATGCCGTCGCGCAGGTAGTGGTAGCCTTTGATGTGGGCGGGGACGCCGATCTGGTGGATGATGTTGGTCACCATCATCTCCAGGTTGGGCTGGCTGCCGGCCTGCACCGCCGCCTCATCCTTGTTGTCGTCGCTGCGGCCGGTCAGCTGGAAGATGCGCTGCGCCACCAGCTGCGGGTCGATCGGTTTCAGGAAACAGTAGGAGACGCCCGAGGAGAACAGCTGTTTTTCCAAAACCGGATTGCTGTAGGTTGAGATCACCATAAAGACAGGGAGATTTCCGCCCCTTTCCCTGACCTGACTGATGACGCCGATGGCATCCTGGTAGGGCATAAAGATATCCATCAGGACTACGTCCGGCTGGTAGTCGCGGATCATCTCCAAAATCAGGTGGCCATCCCTGGGCGCGATGGTGGTTTCAAACCCGCAGCCGCGCAGGATCGCGGTGCACCTGGAACAAAATTCTTTGTCGTCATCCGAAATCAGGATGCGCAGTTTAGACTCCATAAAAGATTCCTCCAAATCTGAAAATTTTCCTGTCTCTTCCATATTCTGGAAATTTCTGGAATTAGATTACCATATTTTTCCAGTTTTTGCAAGAGCATAAAATGGATTTTCTTGCCTGCACCGCTACTTTTTTTCCATTTTTTGTTATTCTATCCTGGCAGACCAGCAATTTTGTGTCATTTTTCCCCGCTTTGTGTCGCTGCGGCTTTTGGGTTTTTTGGCATTTTCACGCGAGCTTACAGCTGCGGCAAGGAGAAGATCAAGACGCAAAAAAAGAACCGACCCTCTTTTGAGAATCGGTTCTTTAACAGATGGAGGCGACACCCGGACTTGAACCGGGGGTGAAGGTTTTGCAGACCTCTGCCTTACCACTTGGCTATGTCGCCATCTGGAGCGGGTTACGAGGTTCGAACTCGCTACCTCCACCTTGGCAAGGTGGCGCTCTACCAAATGAGCTAAACCCGCATGTGGTGCCTTCGGTCGGAATCGAACCAACGACTATTGGTGGGAGTTACAGGGCTCGAACCTGTGACCCTCTGCTTGTAAGGCAGATGCTCTCCCAGCTGAGCTAAACTCCCATTTTGTCTTTTCAGGAGGCTTTCGTTTGTTGCCGTCCTGACGACGTAGATTATTATACTATGGGAAAGGAAAAAAGTCAACACCTTTTTTGGAAAAATTTTGTTTTTCTCAAAAAGGCCGTTTTTCCGCTCAACTAAGCCATTTTCTCTGCTTTTTTGGCAGGATGGGACACTTTTTTGCCGCAATTTTTTCTGCGGCCTTGCTCTTTTGCCTTTGTAGTACATCTTATGCAGGCAAGGGAAAAATGATTCCTGTCTCTTTGCAAAAAGCAAAGAAAAAGCCGAGGGGAAATCCCCTCAGCTTTCTACAACCGGGCAATCAGGCCCTTGACGTCGTTTGGTGTAAAGACATATTTTTTGTCGCAGAACTGGCAGCCGACCTCAATCGGTTTGCCCTCCTGGCGAATCTGCTCCAGTTCCTGCTTGCCCAGGCTGATGAGGGCGCGCTCCACCCGCGCGCGGGTGCAGTCGCAGACGTAGCCCATCTCATACTCGTCGATGATGTTCGGCTCAAAGCCGTCCAGCGCCTGGAAGGCGATCTGCTGCGGGGTCATCCCCTGGCGGATCATGCTGGAAACCGGCGCCAGCTTCTTGATGTTTTGCTCGATGTGGCTGATGGTCTCCTCGTCCGCGCCCGGCAGCAGCTGCAGCAGGTAGCCGCCCGCCGCCGAAACGGTCAGGTCAGGGTTGACCAGCACGCCCAGGCCGCAGACGGTGGGCACCTGCTCGCTGGTGGCGTAGTAGTTGGTGATGTCCTCCGCCACCTCGCCCGAGATGATCGGCACCTGGCCGATGTACGGCTCCTTCATGCCCATATCCTTGATGACATACAAAAAGCCCTCGCTGCCCACAGCGCCGGAAACGTCCAGCTTGCCCTGCTTGTTCAGCGGGATCTCGACAATCGGATTGCCCACATAGCCCTTGACGTTGCCGGTGCCGTCCGAGACGGCGATCAGCATCCCCACCGGTCCGTCGCCCTCCATGCGCAGGGTGACCGAGTCCTTGGTGCTCTTGAGCATGGTGCCCATAATCGAGGCCGCCGTCAGCAGCCTGCCCTCCGCCGCGGTGACCACCGCCGAGGTCTTGTGAATCTGCTCCATGCGCGCCACAGCGTCGGTGCTGTCCACCGCGCAGCACATGACCAATCCGTCTTTAGAAAGTGTTCTTACTATTTTCCCCATGCAAAATTCCTCTTTACTTTATTTTTGCGCGACGTACACAATCCGCTGGGTCTTCTCCTCCACCGGATCAAAGCTGTCCGCCGCATAGGCCGCAACCAGCTTCAGGCCGCTCTTTTCGATAAACTGCCGGATCTCCCCGTCGGTATAGGCGCGCTCGCAAAAGCTCTCGCTGGTGCGGGTATAGGTGTCGTCGTCCTCGTGATAGGCAAAGAAATCCAGGTCCATCTGCACCTGCACCCCGTCCGGCTGCAGGCTGTTCTGCCAGACGCAGTAGACGTCCTCCCGGTCAAAGACAAAGACGTTGTTGCCCAGCACCTCCCGGTGCTTGTAGACGCTGTTGACGTCAAAGACAAACACCGCGCCCGGATTTAAAAACAGGCTGACCCGGTCAAAGATGCGCTGCACCACCTGCGGGTCGGTGACGTGGTTGAGGCTGTCCAGCGCGCACACCGCGGCGTCCAGCGTCCCGTACATGTCCAGCTCCTGCATCGGCTGACAGAGAAACAGCAGCTTTGCGATGCCGGGGTCGGACGGCTCCTCCCGCTCAAAGTTTTCGCCGTACAGCGCGATCTCCTTTTTGAGCATCGCCTCCGAGAGCATCTGCTGGGAGGCATCGGTACCCACCACGTCGTACCCCAGGCGCGCAAGCTCGATTGAGAGCGACCCGGTGCCGCAGGCCAGATCCAGCAGAATCGACGCGCCGGGATGAAACTTTTGAATAATGCGGTCAAAATAAGCCGCCCGGCGCGGATAGGAGATGTCGTCGGTCAGCTCATCATAAAAGCCCGCGAAGGTATTATAGCTCATGGTCCTTTTCCAGCCTCTCAAAAACAATTCGATAGCCGTCGTTGCCGTAGTTGAGCGAACGGTTGACGCGGCTGATGGTGGCGGTGCTGGCTCCGGTCTTTGCCACAATGTCGCTGTAGACAATGTGGTCGTCCAGCATTTTGGCCACTAAAAAGCGCTGTGAAAGAGCCCGCAGCTCCGGCACAGTGCACAAATCCTCAAAAAACTTATAACATTCCTCGATGGTTTCCAGTTTTAGAATAGCTTGGAATAGAAATTCCACATTTAGCTCTTTGAGTTTTGAATTCATAATAGAAGTTCCTCCTGCCCTTTGTGTCAGTTCCCATTTTAGCATTTTATAAGACTAAAGTAAAGGAGCACCTGAGCAAATTAACAGAAGATAAAAAATTATCATCGGGTTCGCCAGAAAGGCAGACGATTTTTGTACACATCTGCCATAGATGTCCTTCTCTCAAAAACACTTTGCCCGCCCAAAAAGGCCCCGCTGGGACGGGGCCGGATGGTTCATTACAGGTCGCAGCGGATCAGGTCCTCCATCGTCTCCCGCCGGACAATCAGGCGGGAAGCGCCCTCCCGCACCATCACCACGGCCGGGCGGCACAGGCGGTTGTAGTTGGAGGCCATCGAATAGTTGTAGGCGCCGGTGGAGAGCACCGCGACAATGTCGCCGCTCTCCAGCTGCTGCACCGGCATCCCCTCGCCCAGCAGGTCGCCGCTCTCGCAGCATTTGCCGGCCAGGGTCACCATCATCGTCTTGGGGGCCGCGGCCTTGTTTGCTGCCAGCGCCTCATACTCCGACTGGTAGAGGGCATAGCGCGGGTTGTCGGTCATGCCGCCGTCCACCGCCGCGTAGATGCGCACGCCGGGGATCTCCTTGATGGCGCCCACTGTGTACAGGGTGACGCCGTACGGCCCGACAATCGAGCGGCCCGGCTCCAGCATCATAAACGGCTGCGGGAAGTGCAGCCGCTCGCAGGCTTCCTTGACCACCACCGACACCTTCTCCATATAGCTGTCGTAGCGCAGCGCGGCATCCTTCTCGGTGTAGCAGATGCCAAAGCCGCCGCCCAGGTCCAGCTCCTCGATGACATAGCCGGTCTCGTCGCGCACCTGCGCCATCAGCTCCACCATCCGCTCGGCTGCCAGCTCAAACGGCTCCAGCTCAAAGATCTGCGAACCGATGTGGCAGTGCACGCCCTTCAGGTGCAGGTGCTGCATCGCCAGCGCCTTTTTGATGATGGCCAGCGCCTCGCCAGTCTCCAGCGCGACGCCAAACTTGCTGTCGATCTGTCCGGTGCGGACAAAATCGTGGGTGTGGGCGTCGACGCCCGGTTTAATGCGGAAGGCGATGTTGGGGCACTTGCCCATCTCGCCGGCAAAGCAGTTCAGCCGCTCCAGCTCATAGTCGTTGTCGACAATCATCAGCCCCACATTTTCCCGCAGGGCGTACAGCAGTTCGCTGTCGGTCTTATTGTTGCCGTGGAAGCAGATCTTCTCGGCCGGGAAGCCGGCGGACAGCGCGGTGTACAGCTCTCCCTCCGACACCACATCCAGCCCCATGCCCTCATCGTGCATGATCCGGCAGATCTCCTTGCAGCAGAAGGCCTTGCTGGCGTAGCAGACCATTCCCCTGCCGCCGTAAAAGCGGTCGATCGAGTCGCGGTAGCTTCTGCACGCCGCGCGCACCCCGGTCTCATCCAGCACATACAGCGGGGTGCCGTACTCCCTGGCAAGCTCCACCGCGTCGCACCCGCCGATGGTCAGGTGCCCCTGCGCGTTTATCTGTAACGATTCCGACTGTCTCATACAACAGCCCCTTCCTTTGTTGTTCTTGTTTGGCAAGCGGCGTCAACGGCACTCATAGAGGAGCATCCCGTTGCCGCTGTCCTGCGCCAAATGTTTGTCAAATCGGTCATACACCTGCCAGCTGGCAAAGCCAGCCTTATCCAGCAGCCTGTCCAGCTCTCCCAGCTGGTACAGGCGGGTCTGAAAGTCCATCTGTTCGCTCTGCAACAGCTTCTCCCCATCCCACAGTTCATAGATGCTTGGGCTGTACTGAATCTGGGTTTGGCCGTCATAACGGTAGTTCATTTTGAGTTTAAGCAGCTGTCCCTCCGGGGTGGTGCGGGAACAAACCTCCTGGTAAGTCCCGTCCCCCTGCTCGGCGCTGCTGACGGTATCCACCGCAAACACAAAGACGCCGCCGGGCGCAAGCAGGTCATGCACCTTTTGCAGCACACGCTGGCAGAGCGCCGGGTCGGTGAACAGGGAAACGGAGCCGGAGGAGATGAAGATGTAATCAAACCGCTCCTCACTCTCAAAGGCGTCCGCGCTGCAGCGGTGCACCTTGGCTGCGGGATATTTTTGCAGCAGCTTTTCCAGCATTTCCTGGGACAAATCGACACCGGTGATGTCAAATCCCCGCTGCACAAACGGCACCAAAAAGCGCCCGCTGCCGCAAAGCAGCTCCAGCACCCTGTCCCCCGGATGTGCATAGGAGAGATAAAACGCCAGCTCATCCTGCGGAGCCTGACTGTGCAGCAGCTCGTACATCTCGGTGCACAGGCTGCCGTAATAGTTGACCGAATCCATCAAAAGTTCCTCTCCTCTCTGGCAGGCAAAACGATTTATTCTTTATTTTCTTCGGCAATCTCGTCGATGATCTCGCGCAGCTCCTCCACGCCGTCGCCCTTGACTGCGGAGAAGGGGACGATGTGGATCTGGTCGGCGTAGGGCAGCTCCTGCTGCAGCGCCGCCAGGCGCTCCTCCTGCTGCTTTTTGGAGAGCTTATCCTTCTTGGTCAGCACGACGACAAAGGGCAGCTCACACTCGATCAGAAAGTCCACCATCATCAGGTCGTCCCTGGTCGGCGGGTGGCGCATGTCGATCAGCTGAAAGACCAGCCCGATCCGCCGGTCGCTGTTGAAGTAGGTCTCGATCAGGTCCGACCAGCGCTGCTTTTCCGACTGGGAGACCTTGGCATAGCCGTAGCCCGGCAGGTCGGCAAAGCGGACATTTTCCAGCCGGAAAAAGTTGATGGTCGCCGTTTTGCCCGGCACCGCGCTGACGCGGGCCAGGCTTTTGCGGTTAAAAATTTTGTTGATGAGGCTGGACTTGCCCACATTGGAGCGCCCGGCAAAGGCAATCTCCACCAGGTCTGATGCCCCCAGCTGGCTTGCCTTGCCGTAGGAGGTTTCAAAGACAACGTTGTGATAATTCATGCGTTCTCTTCCTTTCCCACTTCCCCGCTAAGAGTTCAGGCAGGGACGCTTGTGCGCGGTGTTGTTCACTATCGGCGGAACCGGCTGTCCAACCGGAACCGTCTCCTCGTTCTGGTCGGAAACGACCGGAGCGGGCAGCAGCGCGTGGTCGAGCACGGTGGTGATCTCCCTTGCCGTGACAAACTGAATATGTTCCTTGACAACCGGGTCCACTTCGTACAGGTCGGCCTCGTTTGCCGCCGGAATCAGCACCGTCTTCATGCCGTTGCGGTAGGCGGCCATCGTCTTTTCACGCAGCCCGCCGATCGGCAGCACGCGGCCGCGCAGGGTGATCTCGCCGGTCATGGCGACGTCGTGACGCACCGGCATGCCGCTGAGGGCGGAAACCAGTGCGGTGGTGATGGTAACGCCCGCCGAAGGGCCGTCCTTGGGCACTGCGCCCTCCGGGAAGTGGATATGGATATCCTTGTTCTTATAAAAATCCTTGTCGATGCCGTAGCGATCGCACAGGCCGCGCACACAGGTGATGGCGGCGTGGGCGGACTCCTTCATCACGTCGCCCAGCGAGCCGGTCAGCTCCAGCTTGCCGCTGCCTTCCACCACCGCTACCTCCGCCTGCAGGATTTCGCCGCCGACCGAGGTCCAGGCCAGGCCGTTGACAACGCCTACCAGGTCCTCCTTCTCCATCTCGTCGTCCTTATATTTTTGCGGACCGAGCATATTCTCCATCATCTTGGCGCTGATGTAGCAGCTCTTGCGCTCGCCGGAGACGATCATCTTGGCGCTCTTGCGGCACAGCGAAGCGATCTGCCGCTCCAGGGTGCGCACGCCCGCCTCGCGGACATAGTGGTCGATCAGGTCGTACAGCGCCTCGTCATAGATGCGGCAGCTGCGGCCGTTGAGACCGTGGCGCTTAATCTGTTTTGGCACCAGATAGCGCTTGGCAATCTGGAACTTTTCCTCGCGGGTATAGCTGGGCAGCTCGATGATCTCCATGCGGTCGTACAGCGGGGCCGGGATGCCGGACGGGTCGTTTGCCGTCGCGAAGAAGAGGACGTTGCTCAAATCGAGCGGGATCTCCAGATAGTGGTCGCGGAAGGCAAAGTTCTGCTCCGAGTCCAGCACCTCCAGCAGCGCCGAGGACGGGTCGCCCTTGTAGTCGCTGCCCAGTTTGTCGATCTCGTCCAGCAGCATCAGCGGGTTCATGCTGCCCGCCTGTTTGAGCGAGGCCACGATGCGGCCGGGCATCGCGCCGATGTAAGTCTTGCGGTGGCCGCGGATGTCCGCCTCGTCGCGCACGCCGCCCAGGCTCATGCGGACATATTTGCGGCCCATCGCCTCGGCGATGGAGCGCGCAATCGAAGTCTTGCCGACGCCGGGAGGGCCCACCAGACAGATGATCTGGCCCTTGATGTCTGGCTCCAGCTTGCGCACCGCCAGAATCTCCAGGATGCGCTCCTTGACCTTCTGCAGGCCGTAGTGGTCGGCGTTGAGCTTCTCCTCCGCCGCCTTGACATCCAGCTTATCCTCGGTGAACTGATTCCACGGCAGCGAGAAGACGGTGTCCAGATAGTTGCGGCTGACCATCGCCTCCTGGCTGGAATACATCATCTTGGAGAGCTTGTTGATCTCGTCGCTCAGCTTCTGCTTGGTCTCCTCGTCCGGATTCATCGCCCTGAGCTTTTCATAATACTGCGCAATCTCCTGGTCGGGGTCGTCATCGTCGCCCAGCTCGGCGTGGATGGCCTTGAGCTGTTCGCGCAGGTAGTACTCCTTCTGGTTGCGGTCCACCTGGTCCTTCACCCGCTCGGCAATGGAGTGCTCGATCTTGAGCACCTCCGACTCGCGGTGCAGCAGGGTGGACAGCAGCTCCAGACGCTTGCGCACGTTGGATTCCTCCAGAATCTGCTGCTTGCTCTCCAGCGGGAAGCCCAGATTCTGGGTCAGATATTCGGTTAAGTAAATCGGATCGTCCGAACCGATGATGTTGATTACCAGCTCCTTTGGCATCTTGGGCGCATAGTAGCTGTAATCCTCAAACAGGTCCTTGATGACCCGCATGTAGGCGTCCACCAGCTCCTGTTTGTTCTCGTCCACCGGCTCCATCGGCATCTCCTGGCACAGCACCTCATAGTAGGGGGTCTCGCGGATCAGCTCGCACATGCGGGCGCGGTACTTGCCCTCGACCACCACGCGCACGGCCTCTCCCTGCGCCTTGAGGATCTGTTTGACCTTGGCCACCACGCCGACGGTATACAGGTCCTCCTTGCCCGGTTCCTCCACCCGGCTGTTCTTCTGGGTAACCAGAAAGATTTTCTGGTTACCCTTCATCGCCTGGTTGAGCGCCAGGATGGACTTCTGGCGGGCCACATCAAAGTGCAGCACCATCTTCGGAAACATGACCAGCCCACGGATTGCGATGGCGGGCATGCGCAGGGCCTGTATCTCGGTTACCTGGATCTGTTCCTGGGTCATCTCTATCACCTTTCCTTTTCCAAGAGAAAAACGTTTCACGATAACACTCCGGCGGGGAAAAGCCGCCGTCGTCTCTGCCGCGCCCTCCCAAAGCGGGGCGCAGCTTAAAGTTCATTATATAACAAAGGAACGTCCCTGTAAAGCAGCAGACGTTCCTTTCGCTTGATCGGGCAGGATTTGCCCGGCTGCACCCCTGCTTTTTAGGCAAAGGTTTTGCGGCCGCGGCTGGGCTTACCCTTTTGCTGTGGGACCGGAATCATCATCCGCACCGGTTTTTTCATCGGGTCGTGCTCATAGTCGAAGGACTTTTTGTCCTCTACTCCCTGACGGGTGACCACAACGCGGGTGATGGTGGGATCGGACGGGCTGTCAAACATCAGGCCGTCCAGCACCTCCTCCATGATGGCGCGCAGGCCGCGGGCGCCGGTCTTGCGCTCGATGGCGCGCTCGGCAATCGCTTCCAGCGCTTCCTGCTCAAACTCCAGCTCCACGCCTTCCAGTTCAAACAGCTTTTTGTACTGCTTGACCAGCGAGTTTTTCGGCTCGGTCAGGATGGCGACCAGCGTCTCCTTGTCCAGCGCGGTCAGCGTTGCGATGACCGGCAGACGGCCCACCAGCTCCGGGATCAGGCCAAATTTGACCAGGTCCTGCGGGGTGATCTGGGAGAGCAGCACATCCTGCTCCAGCAGCGTTTTGTCCTTGATCTGCGCGCCGAAGCCCAGCGAGGACTGCGCCACGCGGCTCTCGATAGCTTTCTGGATACCGTCGAAGGCGCCGCCGCAGATAAAGAGGATTTTGGAGGTATCGATCTGGATGAATTCCTGGTTCGGATGCTTTCTGCCGCCGTTGGGCGGTACGTTTGCCACCGTACCCTCGATGATCTTCAGCAGCGCCTGCTGTACGCCCTCGCCGCTGACGTCGCGGGTGATGGAGGTATTCTCTGATTTTCTGCCAATCTTATCAATTTCATCGATGTAGATGATGCCGGTCTGGGCGCGCTCCACATCCCAGTCCGCCGCCTGGATCAGGCGCAGCAGGATGTTCTCGACGTCCTCGCCGACATAGCCCGCCTCGGTCAGGGTGGTCGCGTCGGCGATGGCGAACGGCACATTCATCGTCTTTGCCAGCGTCTGCGCAAGCAAAGTTTTGCCGACACCGGTGGGGCCCACCAGCAAGACGTTGCTCTTGGTGATCTCCACGCTGTCGTCGTTGTCCTTTAAAAAGATTCGTTTATAATGGTTGTAGATCGCCACGCTCAAAGCACGCTTTGCCCGGTCCTGCCCGATGACATATTCGTCCAGAACCTTCTTGATGTCCTGCGGCTTTGGCATCGGCACCGTCTCCGAAGCAGCCTCCCTGCGGGGCTTTGATTCGGAAGCGTGCGACGCTTCGCCGTTAAGCACCTCCTGGCACAGCTCGATGCACTCGTTGCAGATGCACACGCCCGGACCGGCGATCATGCGCTCTACCTCGTCCTGATATTTGCCACAGAACGAGCATCTTAACATTTTATCATCATTTCTTGGCATTGCCGCAACACCTGACCCTTACCGTTTCTCTATAATTTTATCTATCAGGCCATACTCCAGCGCCTGCTGCGCGGTCATAAAGTTGTCGCGCTCGGTGTCGCGCTCGATGACCTCCAGCGGCTGGCCGGTCGCCTCAGCAAGCATCTGGTTGAGCTTTTTCTTGACGTCCAGAATCCACTCGGTGTGGATGCGCATGTCGGTCGCCTGACCCTGCGCGCCGCCGGACGGCTGGTGAATCATGATGGTGGAGTTTGGCAGCGCAAGGCGTTTGCCCTTGGTTCCCGCCGACAGCAAAAACGCGCCCATCGAGGCGGCCATGCCCATGCAGATGGTGGAGACGTCGCACTTGATATACTTGATGGTGTCATAAATCGCCAGACCTGCGGTCACCGAACCGCCAGGGCTGTTGATGTAAAGGCTGATGTCCTTCTCGCTGTCCTGGCCTTCCAGATACAGCAGCTGCGCGACAACCAGGCTGGCTGTCGTGTCGTTGACCTCATCGCAGAGCATGATGATGCGGTCGTTGAGCAGGCGGGAAAAGATATCGTAGGAGCGCTCCCCGCGGTTGGTCTGCTCCACTACATATGGTACTAATGCCATTGACAAAACCTCCCTTTTTTCAGTCAGACACAGAATATGCCCGCCGTCCCCTCAATCATGCTGCGGGAGCGGACAAAAACGGACCCGCGCCAAAGTTTGTGCGCGGCCTGTCAACATGAGCCTTGCCGGGATGCGCGGATTTTAAACCAGGCACGGCGGCAAAAGTTTTTGTTTTCTGTCTATCAAAAAGACGGCCGGCTGATCCAGCCGGCCGTAAACGGCTTATTATAAATCGTCTTTTATTATACAAGATACTATTCGATAGTGATTGTACTTTTTATGAACGATTTTTTAAAATACACCTTTGCGGGAGAAAAAGGATTATTCCTCGTCAGCAGAAGCCTCTTCCGCGTTTTCAGCAGGCGCTTCCTCCGCTTTCTTCTTGGACTTGGAAGCGGTCTTCTTTACCTTTTTCTCGGTAACTTCCGCGGAATCCTTTACCAGGTCGATGGCCTTGTTGACGGTGACGTCCTTGATGACTTCCTTCTCCGGCAGCACGCCCTTGACTCTGGAAACGTCGATGCCGTAGTTCTTGGCGATCTTCTCGTACTCGGCGTCGATCTCCTCTGGGGTCGCGGTCAGGTTCTCCACCTCGGCGATCTTCTCGAGGGCCAGACGGATCTTGACCTGTCTCTCAGCGGACTCCTGGAAGGTCTCGCGGAAGGACTTCATGTCGGAACCGGTGTAGTGCAGGTAGAGGTCCAGGCTCATGCCCTGGGACTGCAGGCGGTAGCTGAAGTCGTTGACCATCTCGTTGATCTTGTTGTCGTACATGCACTGCGGAATGTCGCCTTCCATGTTCTCGATAACGGTGGTGATCAGGCTGTTTTCCATGTCAACCTGCGCCTTCTTGTCCGCTTCCTGCTGCAGTTTTTCCTTGACATCCTTCTTCAGGTCTGCCAGGGTGTCAAACTCGCTGACATCCTTTGCAAACTCGTCGTCCAGAGCCGGCAGCTCCTTCTCCTGAACTGCGTTTACCTTTACCTTGAAGACAACTGGCTGGCCCTTGAGGTCCTCCGCATGGTAATCTTCCGGGAAGGTGATGTTCAGTTCGAACTCGTCGCCAGCCTTGTGGCCGACAACCTGCTCCTCAAAGCCCGGGATGAACTGACCGGAGCCGAGGTTGAGCGGGAAGTTTTCGCCCTTGCCGCCCTCGAACGCAACGCCGTCCTTGAAGCCTTCAAAGTCGATCAGAGCGGTGTCGCCGTTCTTGGCAGCTCTTTCAACGTTGGTCAGACGGGAGTTTCTCTCTCTCATTCTTTCCAGCTCGGCGTTGACGTCGGCAGCCATGATGGTCTCGATGGTCTTTTCTGCCTTGATGCCCTTGTAGTTCTTAACGGTTACGTCCGGTTTTACAGTGACGGTCGCTTTGAAGTTGAAGCCGTTGCCCTGCTCGACCTTCAGGTCGGAGACGTTCGCGCGGTCAACCGGCTCGATGCCCGCTTCTTCCACAGCGGCCTCGTAAGCTGCCGGGTAAACCATGTTGATGGCATCGTCATAGAAGAACTCCTTGCCATACATCTTCTCGATCATCGCTTTTGGCGCTTTGCCCTTGCGGAAGCCCGGCAGAGCGATGGTCTTTACCTTCTTTTTATACGCCTTCATCAAAGCGTCCTGGAACTGCTCCTCGCTTACCTGTACCAGCAGTTCCACCGTGTTGTTCTCAAGTTTGTTTACAGAAGTCAAACTCATGTTGTTTCCATTCCTTTCTTTATTCTGTGCCGAATCGGATGACAGGGCTGCCGAGCGCCGGATCCTGTAATCATCCGGCGATGTTCCCAAAAACCCTGTGGACATCTTCTCCGGAACAGACCCCACCCTCATCATGAAATCGGTAGCGGCACATATTTATTCTTGTCAAAGAATTCTCTTTGCAGAATGATCCAAACAATTATAGCACATTCTTTTTGGAAATTCCACCTGTTGCAGGCAATAATTTACGGTTTAGCCAATCTTTTTTGGCATAAATGCGAGATAATCGGCCGAAACCATCGTGAGCTGCACCCCCTGCCACTCGCCCTGGAAGGCAAAACGGCATCCGTTGGAGTGGATGTGTCCATAATAGCAGCGGCGCACCCCAAACTCCTGCATCACGGCAAAAAACTCCGGGATGCTGTCCTGCAGAAAGACCGGCGGATAGTGCAAAAACAAAATCTTTTCCTGATCGCCAAAGCGCACAGCGTCCTGCAGCGAGGCGCGGATGCGTCCGGCCTCGCGGGCAATCAGCTTTTTGTCGTGCTCCTGTCCCTGCTCAAACATCCACCCGCGGGAGCCGCACAGGCTGACCCCCTCGGCGCTGATGGCGTTGTTGTGCAGGATGGTCAGCGTGTCAAAGCCGCACTCCTCCAAAAAGCGGTCCATCTTGGATTTGGTGGTCCACCAATAATCGTGGTTGCCCTTCATCAAAATCTTTTTGCCGGGCAGGGCGTGCAGGAAAGCAAAGTCCGCCTTTGCCTGCTCCAAGCTCATCCCCCAGGAGACATCCCCGGGGATCACCACCGTGTCCTGCTCGCCGACCACCGAGCGCCAGTTCTGTTCCAGGCGCTGCATGTAATTTTTCCACCCGCCAAAGATATCCATCGGCTTGTCCACCGACAGGGACAGGTGGGTATCTCCTATGACAAATAAAGCCATCGGTTTTATTTCCTTTCTAAGGGAGAAAAAGCTCCGGGAGGAATCGGTCCGGCCCTTCGCTGTAAATTGAAAACAGCTGGTCGCGGTGCTGCGCCAGATAGAGCTTGCCGGTGATGCAGGCAAACTTTTCCCAGTAAGGCCCTGCGGCCGCTTTGCGCAGCCACTCCTGCTGCTTTTCCGGGCCGGTGCAGGCAAGGGCTTCCCGCAGCTTTTGCAGCGACGGCTCCCAATGCTGATCGACCCACCCGCTAAAATCAAAGGAGACAATCTCCTCCCCGCAGGCCAGCAGGTGCGCAAAACCCTCGTCAAAGCACAGGTGCTGCAGCTGCCGGCGATAGGGTACGTCCTCGGCCAAAAACGGCCAGCGATTGTGCATCAGGATGTGTGCAGTCTCGTGGGTGGTCAGGCGGGATACCAGCCCCAGCGCCCGCTCCCCGTAGCCGAGAAAGCGCGCCATGTCAAAGACGATAACCTCGTGCCTGATTCCGTCCTCCTCCCGCTGCATCACCATTGCGTCGTAAGGATTCGGGCAGCCCACCGTCAGGCAGACCTGCACCTCCTGCAGCTCCTTTTGAAAGTTTGGGAAAAGCTGGCGGTAAACCTCCGCATTTTCCGGCACAAACACATTTATCCGCTCCGACACCTGCTGTGTAAGTTCGCGGATTTCCCTCTCTCTGCCAGTGGCGTCCGAGAGGTCAAAGCAGCGCCTGCCCTCCTCAATTTCGGAAAAGACCCAGCTGTCCGCAATCTCCTGTCCCGCCAAAAAGCGGTCGACAATCTCCCTGTCCAGTTTCATCTATACTTTCCCCTCCGCAAGACCGTAAGCCCGTTTCTGCTGGGCGACGATGCGGTACTTGGCCTTGGCCGGGCGCACCGGGGTCATGGAAGGCCCCTGCGGCGCGCGGGAGAGGAAGAACAGATGGTCGGCGATTATCTCCAGGTTGTCCTCCAGCTGCTCCAGGTCGATGCCGGACTGTTCCAGATAATTTTTATAGTGCATCATTTGATGTTCTCCTCAAAGAAGTGCAGCGCGTTCTCGAACATGATCTTATCCGATACGCGGCGGCTGATGCCGTGGTCGACCATGTAGTCGCCGAAAGATGCAAACAGCGCCGGGTTGTCCATCTGGCTGGTGATGCCGCCGTCAAAGTCGCTGCCGCAGGCGATGACGTCCTCGCCGCCCAGCTCCAGCATGCGGTAAACGTGGCGGAACAGCTCGGCCTTGGAGTCCTTCATCGGCTCGTCCGAGACAAAGCCGTGCAGCAGGTTCAGGCCGCACAGGCCCTTGTGCTCGACGATGTACTTGAACATCTCCTCGGTCACATTTCTCTTGTGCGAGCAGACCGAGCGCAGGTTGGAATGGGTGGCGATGATCGGTTTGGTCGCAAAGCCCATCAGCTCCTCCATGCCCTTGTCGTTGAGGTGGGAGACATCGACAATGATGTTCTGCCGCTCCATCTCCCTGACTGCCTCGCGGCCAAACGCGGTGAAGCCCATCTCCGGGTTGACGTTGCCGGAGGCCAGCTCGTTGGCGCCGTTCCAGGTCAGGGTCATCATCTTGACGCCGTCCTTTTTGAGCTTCTCGATGTTCTCCAGCTTGCCGTCCAGCACAGCACCGCCCTCCACCGAGAGCAGAGCCGCGCACTTTTTGCTGCCGGTGATGCGGCGGATGTCGTCGGCGGTGTTTGCCATCTCGACGATGTCGGCGTGCTTTTGGAGCATCTTGTGGAAGTAGGCCAGCACCTGCTCATAGTAGGAAACCGCGTCCGCTCCCCGCTTGCTGTCGGGGATAAAGATGGCGAAGGTCTGGCACCATTTTTCCATCTGCGGCAGATATTTTAAACTGAGCTGAGTTTTGTCGGTGAGCATATCCTCCCCCAGCTCTTCCATCCGTTCGATGGTGTCGCAGTGCAAATCAAACAATTTCATCTCTACTCATTCCTTTCCATATTCATTCAACGGCAGGCTCACAGGGTAAACGCGTTGGGGTAATAGTCGATTCCCTGCACCCTGCCCTTTTGCATCGTCACACAGGCCACGTCAAAGCGCGGCTGATAGCAGGCATAGCTGCTGTGGTCGAGCAAAAACTGCTGTGCACAGCGCAGCAGCCGCTGCTGCTTCTGCGGCGTCACCGCCAAAACTCCCGGCAGCATTGCGCCGGGGCTTCGGGTCTTGACCTCGGTGAAGATCAGGTACCTGCCGTCGCAGGCGATGATGTCGATCTCATCGTGCAACCCTCTGCCCGCACGGTAGTTACATTGTACCACAAAGCAGCCGTTTTGTCGAAGATATTCCGCCACCGCCTGTTCGCCCTGCCTGCCGGAGCTGCCCGCCCCGGCCTGTGAAGGCATCAGTCCTGCAGGAGCTTTTTTAAAAAGCTCCTGCGGTGCACCGGGCTGATTCCATACTGCTCGATGCAGGCGTAGTGCTGTTTGGTCGGGTAGCCCTTATGCTTGGCAAAGCCGTACTGTGGATACTGCCGGTCCAGCTCGACCATCTGATGGTCTCGGGTCACCTTGGCTAAGATCGAGGCTGCCGCAATGCAGGCGCTGGTTCCGTCGCCCTTGACCACCGTGCGGGTCTGCAGCCCGAGGTGCGGGTCGCGGTTGCCGTCCACCAGCACAAGGTCCGGTGTCAGATGGAACTGCTGCTCCATCTGCTCCACCGCCCGGCGCATCGCCAAAAAGGTGGCCTGCAGGATGTTAAGCTGGTCGATCTCCTCCCAGCTTGCCTGCCCGATGCCAAACCCTAAGGCGGTCGCCTTGACCGGCTCAAACAGCGCCTCCCGCTTTTTCTCCGAGAGCTTCTTGGAATCGTTTAAAACAGCCAGCTGCGGGCAGCGCTGCAAAGCGTCCTCCGGCAGGATAACCGCCGCGGCCACCACCGGCCCTGCCAGCGGCCCGCGCCCGGCCTCATCCACGCCGCACAAGGACAAATACCCTTCCCTGCGCAGCTGTTCATCATAACGGAAAAGGGAGGTCTCTTCGATCATCTGGCATCCTCTTCTCCGGATTGTTCGGTTGTCTGCCGCTCCTTCTCCTGGGCGGCGTGCGGGCGCTCGAGCGAGATGCGCCCGATCTTGCCGGAACGGAACTCGTCCAGCACGGTGACGGCGGCGCGCTCGGTGTTGACCACTCCGCCGGGCAGCATCATACCGCGCTTTTTGCCCACCAGCTCGAGCAGGTCAAACGGCTCCAGGCCCTCATATTCCTGCTCGGTGACCTTAAACCGCTGCTGCAAAAGCTGCGGATAGCGCTGGCGCAGCAGGTCCAAAAAGCGCATCGCCACCCACTCCAGGTCATAGACGTCGTCCTTGATGGCGCCGGTGTAGGCCAGGCGCTCGCCGACCTGGCGGTCGTCGAATTTCGGCCAGAGCACACCCGGCATATCGAGCAGTTCGATGCCGCTTTCCAAGCGCACCCACTGTTTGCCGCGGGTAACGCCCGGGCGGTCCTCCACCTTGACCCGCTTGCCGCCGGCCAGACGGTTGATCAGCGAGGACTTGCCGACGTTGGGCACCCCGACGATCATCATGCGGATCGGGCGGCTCTCCATGCCGCGCGCCTTGCGCTTCTCCAGCAGGTCGTGCAGCTCCTGGCGCACCGCAGGCACCAGCTCCTTTAATCCCTTGCCGGAGCGGCAGTCCAGCGCCAGGGTGCGCACCCCGTGGCTTTTATAATACTCCTGCCATTCCTTGGTCACCGCCGGGTCAGCGATGTCCGCCTTGTTAAAGACAACCAGCCGCGGCTTGTCGCCGACAATCTTTTCGATTTCCGGGTTGCGGCTGCTTTTGGGGATGCGGGCGTCGCGCAGCTCCACCACGATGTCCACCAGTTTCAGGCTCTCCTTCATGACCCGTCGGGTCTTGGCCATGTGGCCGGGGAACCACTGGATGTTGGGCGTTTGGGTCAGGTATTCCTGTTCGAGCTGCTCCTGTTCGTTGATATTCTCCATCCTCATCTTTCCTCCTTCCCGTGTTGGGGGCAGGGTGCGGCTAATCCGCCGTCACAATGTTGAGCCGTCCGGTGTCGCTGACCGTTCCAAAGCGGTCAAACGGGAAAAAGCGGAACAGCACCCGGCCGACGATATATTCTTCCTTGACGGTGCCCACGCTCAAAGAGCGGCTGTCGCGGGAAGCGTTGCGGTTGTCGCCCATGACAAAGACTTCGCCCTCCGGCACGGTCAGCGGGAACTCGGTGCCCTCGTCCAGGTGGGTACGCTCGAGGATGTACGGTTCATCCAGCACCTCGCCGTCCACAGTGACCTCTCCGGTTTCAAAATCGATGTCGATGGTCTGTCCGCCCACCGCGATGATGCGCTTGATGAGGTTTCTCCCCTCCTCGCGGTCCGCCTCGCCGCACAGCACCACAATGTCTCCCGGCGCCGGCTCATAAAAGAGGTTGGAGATCACCAGCCTCTCGCCGTTGCACAGCGTGGGCAGCATCGACTCGCCGTCCACCGTGGCCGGGCGCGCGATAAAGGTGAAGATCAGGAGCATCACCGCAAAGACGACGGTGAGCGACTCGGCGTACTCGAGCACCTCCTTGACCTTTTTCTTTTTTGTATTTTCTTCCGTCATCCCCGCTTGGGGGATGGGAGCGATGTTTTCTCTGTCCATCCGGTATCCTCCGTTTATTTTTCGGGCGGCAAATTCCGCCTTTGGGAGAAAAAACAAAAAGGGACAGAACCTGTCCCTTTTTGCGCGAACTTAGCGAATCTGCTCTTTAACTTTTGCCGCTTTGCCGACGCGATCGCGCAGGTAGTACAGCTTGCTTCTGCGGACTCTACCTTTTCTGGTAACGGTAACTTCCGCAACGTTCGGGGAGTGCATCGGGAAAACCCTCTCTACGCCGCAGCCGTGAGAGATACGGCGAACGGTGAAGGTGGAATTGATGCCGCCTTTTTTGATGCCGATAACGGTGCCTTCAAAAGCCTGCAGTCTTTCCTTGTCGCCCTCTTTGATCTTTACCTGTACGCGAACGGTATCGCCGACCTCGAAGGATGGCAGCTCGTTCTTCATGCAGGACTCAGTGATTTTCTGTAATGCGTCCACTTCAATTTCCTCCTTAATTTTCAGATATTCTTGCCATTTTTTGCAGAGGAATATCCACTTTGAATGTCGCAATCTCATCGTATTGCAGATTGTGCATCAACACTCATCCAGCCAGTCCCCCTCGATCAGGGCTGACGGACGGAATCTGTTGCATACCGTAGTATTATACCATGCCGCACCCGCAATTGCAAGCCATTTTTTTCACTCCATTGCCCAAATCGGCATTTTCCCCGGTTTGCACAATCCTTTTTGTCCAGGTTATTGCGCTTTTGTCAGCCTTAGCAGAAGGGCTGCAGTTCCTTATTGTAAACCATCACCCGCTTGAGCGAAATCACGCGCAGCGGGAAGGGGGCATTGTCCAAAAGCAGGGTGGGATTGATGTTGAGCTCAATGCCGGTGGCAAAGCGCATGGTGGCGTACACGCTGCCATCGCGCACCTCCAGCTTCTGCACCGAGAAGTGCGGGCGGATGTCGATCTCCTTTTCGCCCTTCTTGGTCTTTTTGACGACCATGATCGCGGGCTGGTTGAGGTACTCCTCCAGCTTCTCGGCGAAGTTCTCCCCGCCGGCAAGCTGCATCTCATAGTCGGCCCAGGCAATTTCCTTCTGGTCCATCTGCGGGGCAGCAGCGCGGAACACCTGGATGTCCGGCGGCAGGCAGGGGTTGAGCCGGCCGACGACCTCCTGCGGGTCAACAGGCTGCACCATCTTGAGGTCAACGCACTCATAGCTGCTCTCGCACCCGAGCGAAAGCGGCAGCGGGAAGGTCAGGTACATGTGCGGGTTAAAGCCGCCGGTATACCACACCGGCAGATTGGCGCGGCGCATCGCGCGGCTCATGCAGCGGTTCATATCCAGATGGGAGATATATTTGGCGCGGTCCAGCTTTGTGAAGAACAGGCGCATCTTCTGCGGCTGCTCGAGCAGTTCAGCGACTTGTGGCTGTGGTGTCTGCCTTTCGATGGGCGCAAGCGGCCGGTCGAAGGTGATGGTATCGACATTGGCCGGACATCTTCCGCCGCCGGTCAGGCAGTTGGCGCCGCAGGCCGAGCAGCGCTCGCGGCACTGTGGGGTGGTCGCACTCTGGCGGGCAATCTTATTTTCCCGGATCAAAAACTCCTTGCTGACGCAGAAGTCCAGATGATCCCACGGCATCACCTCGTCGTAGTCGCGGTGGCGGTTGGCGTAGAAAGCCGGGTCCAGTCCGCACTCGGCCATCGCATCGTACCAGCGCTGCGGGTCGAAGTACTCGTACCAGCCGTCCAGCTTGCTGCCCTTCTTCCAGGCCGAGAGGATAACCGGACCCATTCTGCGGTCACCCTTGGCCAAAATCGCCTCGATAAAGCTGACGTCGGCGTCGTGGTAGCTGACGCTGATCTTTTTGGACTTGACGCTGGCCAGCAGGTGTTTCTGCTTTTCGCGCAGCAGCTCCATCGTGTCCTGCCCCTCAAACTGGAAGGGGGTAAACGGCTTTGGCACAAAGCAGGCACAGGAGATGGAGACGCTGACCGACCGGCCCTTCGGGCGGGTGGGCAGGCTGTAGTAGAGGTCGACCACCTTCTGCGCAAGGTTTGCGATGCCCTCGATGTCCTCCATCGTCTCGGTCGGCAGGCCCATCATAAAGTAGAGCTTGACCGAGGTGTAGCCGCCCTCAAAGGCGGTCTTGCAGGTGGAGAGCACCTCCTCCTCGGTGACGTTTTTGTTGATGACGTCCCGCAGGCGCTGGGTGCCGGCCTCGGCAGCGAAGGTAAGGCCGCTCTTTTTGATGCGGGAGACCTTCTCCATCAATTCCTTCGAGAAGTTGTCCACCCGAAGGCTTGGCAGCGACAGGCTCACCCGCTGCTGTGGAGTCCAGGCCAGCAGGTCGTCCAGCAGCGGCTCGATCTCCAGATAGTCGCTGGTGGACAGCGAGGTCAGCGACAGCTCCTCATAGCCGCTGGTGTCGCACAGGCAGTGGGCGTCATGGTTTAAGGTATCGTAGTGCTTTTCGCGCAGCGGGCGGTAGATAAATCCCGCCTGGCAGAAGCGGCAGCCGCGCAGGCAGCCGCGTTGCAATTCCAGCATCGAGCGGTCGTGGACGATGTTGATAAACGGCACCACAAACTTCTCCGGGAAGAACACCTTGTCCAGGTCCGCGATGATTCTTTTCGTGACCTTGGCGGGCGCCTCCGGGCAGTTGGGGGTGACGACATGAATGGTGCCGTCGGCGTTGTAGCTGACGTCGTACAGGCTCGGCACATAGACGCCGCCGATCTTCGCGGCTTCCTTTAAGTAGCGCTGCTTGTCCCAGCCCTCCTTTTTGGCCTGCATGTACAGGTCGGTGATCTCGAGGTTGACCTCCTCGCCCTCACCGAGGATAAACAAATCGACAAAGTCGGCCAGCGGCTCCGGGTTGCAGGCGCAGGGGCCGCCCGCGGCCACAATCGGCCACAGGCCGGTGCGCTCCTTTGCCAGCACCGGCACCCCGGCCAGGTCCAGCATGTTGAGCACGCCGGTGTAGCTCATCTCGTACTGTAAGGTAAACAGGATAAAATCAAAGTCCTTGATGGGGTCGAGGCTCTCGAGCGCATAGAGCGGCTCGCCCTCTTTGCGCAGCAGCGCCTCCATGTCGGCGTCGGGCGCAAAGACCCGCTCGCACCACCAGTTTTCCCGCTGGTTATAGAGCGAGTACAGAATCTTCATGCCCAGGTGGGACATGCCCACCTCATATTTATCCGGAAAGCAGAAGGCCAGGCGGCAGTCCACCCTGGTCTTGTCCTTCATCACGCTGTTGAGTTCCCCGCCGATGTACTGCGCGGGCTTCTGCACCTGAAGCAAAATCTGCTCAAGCTTTTCTCTCTTCATCTATCTTCCTCCAAAATCGAAATCGGCATCCTTCTTGTTTTTCTAGTTTACATGATTTTGGGAGAAAAATCAACGCCCACCGCCCGCGCAGCCTTCCTAAGAAATCTTGCCAAATGGGGCAAAATTTTGTAAAATACAATTAGCCAGCCTCCTGTTGGCAGAAAGGAAGTTATTTGATGATCGTTTTACACACTCCCCGCCTGTTTCTTCGAAACTTCATCCCCGAGGACCTGGAGGTCCTGTACGACTACTGCAACAACGAGGGCTGTGCCCGCTACCAGCACTGGGAAAACACCTCAAAAGAATATCTGCGGGAGTGGATAGAACGCTATGCGCAGTCGGCCTTCCTCTCCAAAGAGCCGGAACAGCACTACGCCATCTGCAGGGCCACCGGCGCCGCAGACGGTCAGCTGATCGGCGACCTCTCTTATTTTTACAACGGGGACGACCCTTGCATCACATTGGGGTACACCATCTCCTACCGGCACTGGCGGCAGGGGTATGCCTTTGAGATGCTGAGTACCCTGCTGCCCGCCATCCAAAAGGCCTATCCTCAAACCGACATCGTCGCACTGGTAGAGAAGGAGAATGTCCCCAGCATCGCCCTGCTGCAAAAATGCGGCTTTGTGGAGGAGGGGTTTTCCGAGAAAATCAATTCCTGCATCTTTGTAAAACCGCCCGTCGGCCCATCCGCTCCGAATAGAAAGGAGACCCGTCCATGAAAAAATACCTTTCCAAAATCATCCTGATTTTTGCGCTGCTCTTTTTTGTCCTCGCCATTGTCCTGTTTGTGCAGGCAGTGCTGGGCAGCATTCTGTTCGATTTTAACTACACCGAGACGCTTGTCATGCTGGGCGCTATCTTTGCGGGGCTTGTGCTGCTTGCGCTCTGGCGGATCATCGACCTGCTGGAGGCGGACAGAAAATAGAACGATTTTTGTAAAAAATATCCGCCGGCTCGTTTTTTTAGTTGCAAACAAGTCGGAAATGGGGTATAATGGAGCAAAAGGCGGTGAATAAAAACCATGATTGACAGAGAACTGATGGACGCGATCAGCCAGCTTTTGGATGTAAAACTGACCAACGAGCTTGGGCCGATCAAGTACGAAATCAAGTCGATTAAAGAAGAGGTGCGGGGCATCCGCGACGAGGTGCGCGAGATCAAAGCCGAGGTAAAGGCCGGACGGGAGGACATCAAGAACCTTTCCCAGACGGTAGATTCGCTGGAGAAGCGGCTGAAAAAGGTGGAAAACATTCAGGAGAACGACATCAAGCAGGATATGCGCCAGCTGTTTGAGGGCCAGCGCACCACACTGGAAAAATTCCAGAGCGTCAATGAAATCAATGACCGCGTCAAGGACATCCAGGGCGCAACCGATGTGCTCAAGGTTTTGACAGTGAAGAAAGTATAATGACAGAACAAAAAGCGGAGAAAGGGTTCATCTTCTTTCCCCGCTTTTTTATTTTCTCTTTTTTGCCGGGCACAGCGCCAGAGCCAGCGCTGCCAGCAGCACAAGCAAGCTGAAGTTCCGGTCCCAAACGGCCAGCAGAACCCCACCTGCCAAAATGAACAGCAGTGTGCAGATGCTCACCGCCAAGCAGATTTTCCCCGCCCGCTCCAGCGTAAACAGCCGCTGACACAGTGCGGACAGCGCCTGCCCGCCGTCCAGCATCGGCAGCGGGCACAGTTCAAACAGACCCAGCGCGTAGTTGATTGCGGAGAACCCCATGCTCCCCCAGCGGTAGCACACCGCTGCCAGCAGCAGGTTGACCACCGGCCCGGCAAGGTCGATGCATAGTTCGATCATCAGCGACCGCGCCTCCTGACGCTCAATGCCGATTTCCAGCGTCTGCAGCCGCACCCGCACGAGCTTTACCCGGAATAGGGCCATCACAATCAGGTGCCCCAGCTCGTGCAGCAGCGCCGCGGAGACGCACAGCACCCCGATCCCCGTCTGGTCCATCAGCAGAAAAATGCTAAGCGACAAAAAGAACCCGAACCCCGTCTCGACCGGCACCTGCCAGCTCCTGCTTCGCTCCGCCTTACCGGGCTGCCTCATATTCGGTTACCTCCAGTGCCTGCAGCGGGTCGGCCTTAAGGCCCTTGACCTCCACCTCAAAGTGCAGATGCGGCCCGGTGGAGATGCCGGTGCTGCCCACCAGGGCAATCCGGTCGCCGCGCGCAAGCTGCTCCCCTTCCTTGGCCAAAATCTCACTGCAGTGGTTGTAGGTGGTGCGCAGGTTGTCCGAGTGGCGCAGCACCACAAAGTTACCGTAGCTTTCCGAGTAGCCGGTCTGCTCCACCACCCCCGGCAGCGCCGCCAGGATGGGCGTCCCCTGCGCCGCCGCGATGTCCACCCCGGTGTGGAAGTCATCCTGGCCGCTGACCGGATGGCTGCGCCAACCAAACCGTGAGGTGACCAGCCCGCTGACCGGCGACCACATCGACGCCGTCAAAAAGTAGGGCGCAAGGGTCGTTCCCTCTGCCGCAGGCAGTCCATCCGCGGACAAGCTGTACGCTGGCAGCGGGCCGCCTGCTCCGCTCTCACCGATCGTCTCTGGCGGCAGCTCCTCCGGAGGAACCAGCTGGCTGGAGATCAGCTTCTGCAGCCGCTCAAGCAGCTCGGCCGCGCCCCCCTGCCAGAAATCCTTTATCTTCTGCAGCCAGTCCTGACCGCGCAGGCTCTCCCAGTCGACCAGCCGCTCCGATTGCTGCCCACACAGCAGCTGCGCCGTCTTATACACAGCGAAGTCTCTTTCCCCCTGCTCTCCGCGGCAGGCAGCAAAAAACACCGCCGCCGCAAGGATGCACAGCGCCATCTGAAAACAGACCATCGCCAAAAAGCGGTCGTCCTGCTTTTCCCCCTGTTTATGCTTTGCCGGCCGCTGGTAGCCGGTTCGTTTTGCCGTCCTCATTGTTTTCCCTCCGTTTTGAAAAAAGCAAATGTTTTTACTAAAACCTATGCGCGACATCCTCCCTCTATGCCTGGAAGGGCAAAAAAGCGGGCAAATTTTTAAGCAATTTAGACAGGTTTTTTCAATATTTTGTGAAATTTATCTGCAATGATTTACAGAACTTTTCGGGTGTGTTATGATAGGTCCGTACTCTTTTTTTGATAAAAGCATTTACTTTTTTATTTAAAGGAGGAATCCATGCTATCATGAAAGCGATTATCAATGGTAAAGTCTTTACCGTCACCGGGCAGACCTATGACAAAGCCACCGTCCTGATCGAAAACGGCAAGATCAAAGCGGTAGGGCCGGACGTGCAGGTCCCCTCTGACGCCGAAATCATCGACGCCGCCGGCTGCTGGGTCACCCCGGGACTGATCGACTGCCATACCCATATCTGCAACTTCAGTGAGCCGAACTCGATGCCCGGCCTCTCGGACGGCAACGAGATGACCGGCCCCATCCAGCCGCACATCCGCGCGCTGGACGCCGTCTACCCGGACGACTACGCCATCGACAAGGTGCGGGAGGCCGGCTTTACCACCGTCTACTCCACCCCCGGCTCGGGCAACGTCATCGGCGGCACCGGCGTCTCCATCAAGCTGCGCGGCCACACCGCCCGCGAGATGGCCATTCCCGGCAGCGAACAGATGAAGTTTGCCTTCGGCGAAAACCCCAAGCGCAACTACGGCGCCCGCAAGCAGACCCCCGCCACCCGCATGGGTCTGGCCGGCATCCTGCGTGAAACGCTCTTTAACGCCAAAAATTATTCCGATAAGCTCAAGGCCGCCGAGACCGACCCGTCCAAGGCGCCGGAACCCAACTTCCAGCTCAACGCACTGGTCCCCGTTGTCCGCGGTCAGATGCGCTGCCGGATGCACGCTCACCGCTCGGACGATATCCTCACCGCCATCAGCATCGCCGAGGAGTTCGGCCTTGATTATGTCATCGAACACTGCACCGAGGGCTACAAGATTGCCGACGTGCTCAACGAAAAGCAGGTCCGCTGCGTCATCGGCCCGCACCTGACCGCGCCCAGCAAGATGGAGATTCACGGCCGCTCGCTTGACACTCCCGGCATCCTGGCCAAGGAGCCGAACATGACCGTCGCCCTCACCGCCGACACCGGCTCCCAGACCGCGGTGCTGCCGATGACCATCGGCATGCTGATCCGCCACGGTCTTTCGTTCGAGGACGCGCTGCGCGGCGTTACCATCAATCCGGCGAAGATTTTGCAGTTGGAGGACCGCATCGGTTCGCTGGAACCGGGCAAGGACGCCGACATCGCCATCTTTGACGGCAACCTGTTTGACAGTATGAGCCTGTGCCGCCTGGTTATGATCGACGGCGAAATCTACAAAAACACCCTGTAATGGAAGGAGCGTTGTAAAAGATGATTGCAATCACAAACGGCAAGGTCGTCACCGTTACAGATAAAACCTACGAAAAGGGCACCGTCTTAATCGAGGACGGCAAAATCAAAGCGGTGGGAGAAAGAATCGAAATTCCACACGACGCGCAGGTGATCGACGCCGCCGGCTGCTGGGTCATGCCAGGCCTGATCGACTGCCACACCCACATTTCCAACTTTAACGAGCCGCGCACCAACCCCTCCATCCCGCTGGACGGCAACGAGATGAGCAGCCCTGTCACCCCGCAGGTGCGCGCTGCCGACGCCATCAACCCGCACGATTACGCCATCGACAAGGTGCGCGCAGCGGGCTTTTCCACCGTCTGCGTGCTGCCCGGCTCGGCCAACGTGGTCGGCGGCACCGGCATCGTCATCAAGCTGCGCGATGTACACACCGCCGAGGAGATGATCCTGCCCGGCACCGAGCAGATGAAGTTTGCCATGGGCGAAAATCCAAAGCGCTGCTACGGCACCGACAAAAAGTACCCGATGACCCGCATGGGCCTGGCCGCCCTGATGCGCGAGACGCTCTATAAGGCCAAAAACTACTCCGACAAACTCAAGGCCGCCGAGGCCGACCCGTCCAAGGCGCCGGAACCCAACTTCCAGCTTGAGGCGCTGGTTCCGGTCGTCCGCGGCGAGATGCGCTGCCGCATCCACGCCCACCGCTCGGACGACATCATGACCGCTGTGAAGATCGCCGAGGAGTTCCATCTGGACTACACCATCGAGCACTGCACCGAGGGCTACATGATTGTGGATGCTCTCAAACGGCACCATGTCCGCGCCACCATCGGCCCCTACCTGTGGGGCCCTGAAAAGCAGGAGCTGTGGAACATGAGCATGGAAAATCCGGGCATCCTGGCACAAAACGGCATCGACATCGCGCTGACCGCCGACGACGGCTCCCGCACCGCCTACCTGCCGGCCACCATTGGCCTGCTGCTGCGTCGCGGGCTCTCCGAAAAGGCCGCCTTTGAGGGCGTGACCATCCAGCCGGCACGCACCCTGCAGCTGGAGGACCGCATCGGCTCGCTGGAGCCGGGCAAGGACGCCGACATCGCCATCTTCGACGGACACCCGTTCAGCAGCTTGTCTGCCTGCCGCATGACCATCATCGACGGCAAGATCGTTCACAATACGCTGTAAACCCAAAGAGCCCCGGCTAAGTTAGCTGGGGCTCTTGTTCAATTCGGGCAGGATATTTACGCCCCTCCCCCCACATGCTATAATGGGGATAGAATCACAAAAAGGAGGTGCTAAAGAATGAGAGAGGTCATCTTATACATCGCCATGAGCCTGGACGGATACATCGCCGACAAACAGGGCAAGGTGGACTGGCTGACCGGGCAGAACCCGGAGAGCCAGGAGCCGGACAGCTATTCGAGCTTCCTTCAGGAGATCGACACGGTCATCATGGGCTGGAACACCTACCACCAAATTGTGACCGAGCTTTCCCCCGGCCAGTGGGTCTATGAGGGACTCGACTGCTACGTTCTGACCCACCGGGAGCTTCCCTCTTCCGGACAGATTCACTTCACCTGCCAACCGGTCACTAAGCTGGTGGAAGAACGAAAACAAAAGCCCGGGAAAAACATCTGGATCTGCGGCGGGGCGGCGGTGGTACAGCCGCTGATCCGGGAAAACCTCATCGACCGCTACGACATCTCCATTATCCCGACCATCCTGGGCGGCGGGATTCCCCTGTTTCCGAATGATGCGGTGGAAAAACGGCTCCGCCTCACCCACACCGAAAGCGCCAACGGCATCGTCCGCCTCATCTATGCGGGCTAAGCTGGCGGACTAAGCCCACCGGCAATCTGCGAACACGCTTTCTGCTAAAAAGAGCCGAGCATTCTCGCACAGATTGTTTCTCTCCTATCGTGTCCATTTTGCACTCGAACAGATTATCAAGCAAAGTAATGCACCCTTGACCATACGGGCACCCGAAAACTAATCGCAGCCCTCTGCTGCAGCCGGAGCCTCTGAACCTCCAGGCTGTTGCTCTCCTTGCGCTGGTAAATCGCGCTGACACGGGCATAGCCATACTTCATGCAAAACGCCTCCTATTATTTTTTTCTCATCATACATCCAACTGAAGGCGTTTGACAAAAAATACTGGTACTAAAGCAAAAGCAGCCCCGCAAAGGGGGCGGTTTTTTTGCAGGATATGTTATTTTCTGCTGCGCATAATTTCCAGAATGTGGCCCTCGGTTTCAATCATGCCCGGGCTTGCCACATAGCCCATGTTCTGCATGGTCTTTTCGGGCGTTGAGCCCATAATGCTGTGACAGCAGTCGACCGACGTGCCCGCCATGGCTAAAAGCGCCGCGTCAAAGGCCATGCCGATGCCCAAAAGCGCCTTGAGCGCACAGCCGGGGTTGCCGCCGTGGCAGATCATGCCGGTCAGCGACGCGGCCATGTTGCAGATGGCGGCAAAATACTCCTTCTCGCCGCCGCCGCGCAGCATGACAATGCCGCACGCCGTGCCCGTGCCGCCCGCCATCGTGCAGCCGCACAGCGCCGAAAGCCGGCCGGAATATTCCTTGATGTAAATGGTGACAAGGCACGACAGGCACACCGCGCGCAAAAGCTCCTCACGGCTGCGCCGCTCGACACGGCACAGCGCATACAGCGGCATCATGGACAAAATGCCGTGGCTGCCGCTGCCCGTAATGCTCATGGCCGCCCGCGGCACGCCCGCGACGCGCGCCTCGATGGCGCCCACCGACACGGCAATCGCCGCGCTGCGCGCGTCCTTTGTCCACACCTGCCCGCCGTTTTGCGCAATGAGCGTGCTCGTCATGGGCACGCGGTGCTCCGCAAGCCCCTCCTCAAACAGCGCAAGGTCGGTTTCAAAGGCCTCGTCCAAAAAGGCGATTTCCTCAAGCGGCACGGTGCGCGCATACTCCACAAGCTCCTTAAGCGTGTACTGCTTAATCTGCTCGCACGGGTCGGCCGACGCCTGCTGCGCCGGCGCCTCAAACACCGTTTCGCCGTTTACGCGCATGCAGGTGATGTTGGTGTGGCTGCCCTCGATGGTCACCTCGCCCTCGCCCTTGTCGGTGCGCACCTTCGCGCGGATGTAAATGGTGGGGGTGATGCGGTCGAGGTTGACCGTCACCTTCCCCTGCGTCACCAGCTCGCGGGCGCGCTCGTTGTCCTTTTGCGTGATGGGCTCGAGCGCCTCGAGCTTCAGCTCCGGATCGCCGCCGACGGCGCCCAGCGCCGCAGCGTACGCGTTGCCCAACTCGGAGGAGTTGGGGATGCCGCAGGTAAACGCGTTTTTATAAATGCCGGAGTTTAAATCGAGCGTGACCTGCCGGGCCTCGCCCCCCGCCAGCGCGCGCGCCCTGGCGCTCGCATAGGCGATGGCGCCCGGTTCGGTTACACCGAAAGCCAGCTTCATATCGTCGTGGATCAACTGGGCCAGAGTTTTCATGCTATCCCCTCCGCACTTTTCAGTCTTTTGGCAAAAATCCGCCTTTTTTTGCTTCTATTGTACCAGATTTTTGCCTTTTCTGCAAGAGAAAAGGCTGTTTTTGGTCGTTTGTCACAGCAGTGACGCGTTCCATTGTTCCCGTAAAAAAGTCCGCCCCAGTGAGGCGGACTTTTTTTCTACTCCTGCTTTTTCTGCGGCACCACAGCCTTGCGCTTCCAGCGCCCGGTCAGGTAAAAGCCCCAGGCGATGGCAATGGCCGGGACCCAGCCCAGCGCATAACAGAAATACATGCTGTCGCGCCCGAAGTTCGCGGCGAGGAAATACGCCGCCGGCACGCGGATGAGCCACAGCCCGGCCAGCGAGCTTATCATGGGCACCATCATTTCGCCCGCGCCGCGCATGACGCTGTTGAGCACGAACATGATGGCCAGCATCCAGTAAAAGGGCATGATGCGGTTTAAATACGCCATGCCCGCGTCGATGACGCCCGGGCTCTGCGAAAACAGCTGCATCATAAACGGCCCCAGCGGAATGAGAAACACCGCCGCCACGACGCCCGCCCCGCACGACAAAACCAGCGACGAGCGCGCGCCCTGCCGCACCACTTCCAGGATGTTACTCATAAGCTCCATGTTTGCGGATAGATGGGATAACCTCATCCGCAATCTTTGCCTGAAACCGTTCCGCTGCTTCGTTCTTTGCTTTCATCGCAAGGCGGTAAAAGATGTTTTCGGGAATGAAGTCTGGACAAGATTCCCGATAGTTTGAACCGTTGCAGGAAGTTGCAACGCCAAGAGATTCAAGATATTTGTGTACAGTATTCCATCTGACAACCTCATTACCACTTGTAGCAACGGTTGTAAATCCCAAACCTCTTGCAACTGTTTCCAACTTGAGGTAAGCAACCCCGTTTTTCTCAAAACATTCGATTCCGCTGATGTTCATAATATCGTTCATTTCTATTTTACCTCGACTTTCTGTCTTCCCTCTTTTTATTGGAAGTCGGACGTCCTGTTCGTAGGCTCATTGTCTCCCCTCCACTTTTGCCCGTACATAAATTACGGTAGTGTCAAGTATTTTTCGCAAATTGGTTTGCAGTCTCTGGAATAAATGAAGTCAGCCGGCAATGGAGGCATCCTCAAGGGTCACCTCCAGGTGCTTCATGTTCATGTACTTTTTGTTGCCCCACTGGGTACCGGCCACATGGCGCAGCCGGGCACAGACCAGCATGAGAGCAGAGTTTCCGTCCGGGAAGCTGCCAACCACACGAGTACGGCGGCGGATCTCCCGGTTGAGCCGTTCAATGACATTATTGGTACGAATACGGGTCCAGTGTTCACTGGGAAAATCACAGTAGGTCAAGGTTTCCTCAATACCGTCCTCCACCTTCGTGGCGGCTTCTTTCAACTTCATGGAGCGAAGTTCTTCTATCACCGCTGTGGCCTTTTCCCGGGCGGCTTTCTTGCTCTCCTGGGCGTGGATCGCCTTGAGCATTTTGGCCACCAGTTTCACCTTGGAGCGCGGGGTTACGGAGAATACATTGCGGTAAAAGTGAACCGTGCACCGCTGATATTTGGCTTCAGGAAACACTTCCCCCACAGCCTCCAGCATACCAAGGCACTTGTCCCCAACGATGAGTTTCACCCCGTCCAGGCCACGGCTGCGAAGCCACTGGAAAAAGCTTACCCAGCTGGACTTGTCCTCTTTCATACCCTCGGCGGCACGAAGAACCTCACGATATCCGTCCTCATTTACCGCGATCGCCACCAGAATGGCCACATTTTCAAACTCTCCGCCCCAGTTA
>PPYE01413149.1_pt1 | contig 37083 bp, 35 predicted proteins | sample 1559881 | NCBI WGS metagenome assembly PPYE01 (sample SAMN08240022, study PRJNA423297) | Human gut metagenome, whole genome shotgun sequencing project. | reverse complement strand
CAGTTGCCCAATACCTGTATGACCGTACAGTTCTCGCACATCATGGCAGGAGGCTATGCTGCTGGTTACTACAGCTACAAATGGGCAGAGGTGCTCGACGCCGATGCCTTCAGCGTGTTCAAGAAGAACGGTATCTTCGACCAGCAGACAGCACAGAGCTTCAGAGACAACATCCTCTCAAAGGGTGGTACCGAGCATCCGATGACACTCTACAAACGATTCCGCGGACAAGAGCCTACCATCGATGCGCTGCTGGAGCGCAACGAGATAAAGAAAAATATAGAATCATAACAACAGAAACATGGAAGAGCAACTTTCCAAACAAGAGAAACTCGACCTGCGCTACTTGCGCATGGCACGCATCTGGGCAGAAAACAGTTACTGCAAACGCCGACAGGTGGGTGCACTCGTAGTCAAGGACAAGATGATTATCAGCGATGGCTACAACGGCACACCCAGTGGGTTTGAGAACGTATGCGAGGAAGACGGCGTGACCAAGCCCTATGTGCTGCATGCCGAGGCCAATGCCATCACCAAGCTGGCACGAAGCAGCAACAACAGCGACGGAAGTACACTCTATGTCACGGCTTCGCCATGTATCGAGTGTGCCAAACTCATCATCCAGGCGGGCATCAAGCGCGTGGTTTATGCCGAGAAATACCGACTCAATGACGGCCTCGAACTCATGGAGCGAGCTGGCATCAAGGTAGTATATCTCAACCCCGACGACGCTTCGCAGGAAGAAGCCGAACCAAGAACATAAGACAATAAATATATGAACATCAATAAGAAAAAGACCAACCGTTTCATGCCCATCATCATGGCTGTATGCGTGGTGATAGGTATCATGATCGGCTCGTTCTTCTCGAACCATTTCTCAGGAAACAGGCTCAATATCATCAACAGCGGTAGCAACAGGCTCAACAACCTGCTGCACATCATCGACGACCAGTATGTGGATGCGGTGAATATCGACTCTTTGGTAGACAAGGCGATACCGCTCATCCTCTCTGAGCTGGACCCACACTCCGTTTACATCAGTGCCAAGGATGTGGCTGCTGCCACCGACGACCTGAAAGGCTCATTCTGCGGTGTGGGCATCGAGTTTGTAATCAGAGATGACACCATACACGTGCAGAATGTGATACAGAACGGACCTGCCGAGAAGGCCGGCCTGTTGGCTGGCGACAAGATTGTGGCGGTAGACGGCAAGCCTTTCGTAGGCAAGATCGTCACCAACCAGGAAGCCATGCACAGACTCAAGGGACAGAAAGACACCAAGGTAAAGATTGGTGTGGTGCGCTACGGCAGCAAGAAGGTACAGACCTTCACCGTGACCCGAGGCGAGATACCTACCAAGAGCATCACGGCAACCTATATGCTCGACGACAAGACCGGATACATACGCATCAAGAACTTCGGCGAGAATACCTATCCAGAGATGCTCATCGCCCTGGCAAAGCTCTCGCAAGAGGGATTCAAGAACCTGTGTATCGACCTTCGCGACAACAGTGGCGGATACCTGACAGCAGCCATCAACATGGCCAACGAGTTCCTGCCCGACAAGAAACTCATCGTCTACACACAGGGACGCAAGTCGCCACGACAGGACTTCCGAAGCGATGGCAAGGGATCCTATCAGCACATACCGCTCGTCGTACTTATCAACGAAGGCTCAGCATCGGCTGCCGAAATCTTTGCAGGAGCCATGCAGGACAATGACCGTGCCACCATCATAGGCCGACGTTCTTTCGGAAAGGGACTGGTACAGCAACAGATAGAATTCCCCGACCACAGCATGATAAGACTCACCATTGCACGCTACTACACCCCATCGGGTCGATGCATACAGAAGCCTTACACCCTGGGTGACGACAAGGACTATGAGCAAGACCTGCTCAACCGCTATGAGCATGGCGAGTTCTTCTCGCAAGACAGCATCAAGCATACGGGTCCGGCCTATCACACGGGATTGGGACGTACCGTATATGGCGGAGGAGGCATCACTCCCGACATCTTCGTACCCGAGGATACTTTGGGAATGACATCCTACTTCAAGCAGGCAAGCATGAGCGGACTCATCCTGCAGTTCGCCTTCACCTATACCGACAACAACCGTCCTAAGCTGAACAACTTCAAGGAGATGATGGAGCTTGCCGACTATCTGGACAAGCAGAACATGGTAGACAAGTTTGCCACCTATGCCGACAAGCACGGTCTGCAGCGCCGCAACCTGCTCATCCGCAAGTCGCACAAACTGTTGGAACGCTACATCAACAGCCGCGTGATCTACAACATGCTCAACGACCAGGCTTGGAATCAATACATCAACCAGGACGATCCTGTTATCAACAAAACGATGGAGGTGTTTCAAAAGAACGAGGCTTTCCCCAAGAAGCCCGTTCCTGCCACCAAGCCTGTTTACAAAAAGAAGCAGAAGGTAGCTATGGCAAATGTGCCCTACAACTACCGTTCGTTGCACAGAAGCCCATCCCGCTTGGCATAAGTAGGCAGAAAAATGAATAAGAAAGAACTCAGAAATATCATCAGAGAGAGAAAGCGACAGTTCTCCGGGCAACAGCTCGAAGAACTGTCGCTTCTTGTTTTAGACCGGCTGCGCAGAAACATCCGGCTGCAGCAAGCCCGCAGCATACTACTATACTACTCGCTTCCCGACGAGGTGAATACCCATCAGTTTATCGACGAACTGGTCAATCAGGGCAAACAGGTATTCCTGCCCGTTGTCGTAGACGGAGAAAACATGGAGATAAGAGAATATACAGGCTCGAAAGACTTAAGACAAGGTAGTTTCCACATCATGGAACCTGTAGGCAGACTGCTGCCTGTAGATGAATACGGGAAGATAGAAACAGGCATCATCCCGGGCATGAGTTTCGACAAGTCGGGGCATCGCTTGGGCAGAGGCAAAGGCTACTACGACCGTATGCTCTGCAAGATGCCCCATCTATATAAAATAGGTATATGCTTCGACTTTCAGAAGACGGAGACCGTGCCCACCGAAGCCACCGATATCAAGATGGATGCTATCGTATAGAACTTGATATCAGAAATGACAAAAGCCTTCGCTGCCTCGTTAAGCCGCTTGACCAACAGGCTGCGACTCAGCGAGAGGTCGGCACGCAAGGCCGGACTGAGTATCTTGACATAGAGCGTCTGGTTCTTGATAAACTTGTCGCCAGTGTACTTGGCTACAGGCTCACCCACCACCTGATTCCAGGAAGCAAGAAGACGCTTCTGCTGCAGCGGGGTCTCCAGTCCCTCGCGCCTCAATACCTCGGGCAACAATTCTGATAAGGAACGTACTTTTCGTCTGAACATATTTCTTTGCTTTGCAGGTTTTTCTACTATTCTTCGTGAACCAAGTCTATGTTTCCACCTTCTACATGGAATATCTTGTAATTGCCGTCACTCTCGTGCAGGATGCGGTCGAGATGGTCGCGATTGGTATCAGTGATGAATATCTGTCCAAAATTGGCTCCCGATACCAAGTCGACAATCGCCTCTACCCTTTGGGCATCCAACTTGTCGAAGATATCGTCGAGCAGCAAGAGGGGCGTAGTACTCGATACCGTGCGGCGCAGAAAATCAAACTGGGCTAACTTGAGAGCCAAGACAAAGGTCTTGTTCTGTCCCTGACTTCCCTCTCGCTTCATCTGGAAATCACCTATCAGCATCTCCAGATCGTCACGATGCACACCATGAAGCGAATAACCTACAGCCCTATCCTTGAAGCGGTCGCGCTGTATGACATCAAGGAGCGGACCGCGCTGACAATGAGAGACATAACGCAGGCTCACCACCTCGCGGTCGCCAGAGATATGACGATAGATCTGCTGAAACAAAGGAATCAGTTCCTTGACGAAAGCCTCACGCTTCTGAAAGAGCAACTCACCATTGCGAGCCATCTCCTGTTCCCATATCTCCATCAGCGTCACATCAGGTTCCTCCTCCATCTTGAGCAGAGCATTACGCTGTTGCAAAGCCTTGTTGTAGTTGGCCAATGCCTCAATATAGGAAGAATCGTACTGCGAGATGACCACATCCATCAGGCGGCGTCGCTCCTCGCTTCCGCCCTCAATGAGTACCGTATCAGAAGGAGAGACAAAGATGAGCGGTATCAATCCGATATGTTGTGACAGTCGTTTGTACTCCTTCTTGTTGCGCTTGAAGTGCTTCTTCGTTCCACGCTTCATACCGCAGAAGATATTCTCGACATTCTCTCGCTCATCAAGATAGTTGCCCTCTATCACCATGAAGTTCTCATCGTGCGCAATAACCTGCGAATCGATAGGATTGTAGGCACTGCGACAAAACGAAAGATAGTAAATGGCATCCAGGAAATTGGTCTTGCCCACACCGTTATGACCGATGAGACAATTGATCTTGGGCGACAATTCCAAATTGGCAGCCTTGATGTTCTTGTAATTAATTATCGAGATATTCTGTAAAATCATACGTATTATGCCACTATTGAACTGCAAAGTTAGCAGAAAAAGCGCAAAAAACGAAAAAAGTAGGCTATAAATTTCAATATGTGGATAAATTTACGTATTTTTGCAACCTAAAGTGTAGTGGCCATTGAGCAAGGCACACTAAGAACAAGAAGGAAAAAATAATAAAAAACAAAAAATAAAAATGACAAACAAAACAGAACAGGTTCTCGAAGCAACAGAGAACATCAACAACCGCGAGGCTTTCTTCATGAAATACAAGAAAGCCATCCTTATCGCAGTGGCAGCAATCATTGTTGTTATTGCAGGTGTATTCCTCTACATTTCACAGATTTCCGGTCCTCGTGAGGAAAAGGCAAGCACAGCGCTCAGCAAGGGTCAGACCTACTTCAACAACGAGATGTTCGAGCAGGCTGTCAATGGCGACGGTGCCGGCTTCGTAGGTTTCGCTAAGTTGGCCGACGAGTATAGCGGTACCAAGGCAGGTAACCTGGCCAACCTCTATGCCGGTCTTTGCTACGCCAACCTCGGCAAATGGGCAGAAGCTCAGAAGAGCCTCGACGCTTTCTCAACAGAAGGCGACCAGATGATCAGCCCAGCTTCTCAGGCTGCTCTCGGCGACGCATACGCTCACCTCAACCAGCTCGACAAGGCTGTTGACGCTTTCAAGAAGGCTGCCGACATGGCAGACAGCAAGGCTGAGGACGATACCAACAACAGCCTCTCTCCTACCTTCCTTATCAAGGCCGGCGAGGTGTTGGAAAGCCAGGGCAAGAAGGATGAGGCCCTGAAGATCTATCAGGACATCAAGAAAAAGTATGTGAACTCTATGCTCGTTCAGAGTGCAGAGATCGACAAGTACATCGAAAGAGCTTCTAACTAATTATGGCTACAGCACTTCATAATTTGTCAGAATACGACTTCACCAAGGTACCCGATGCCAGCAATATGTGCTTTGGCATCGTGGTAGCTGAGTGGAACCCTGAGATAACAGGCGCTTTATTGGAAGGTGCCGTCAACACCCTGAAAAAGCATGGCACCCTGCCAGAGAACATTCACGTGAAAACCGTACCTGGAAGCTTTGAGCTGATATACGGAGCCCGACAGATGGTTCTTAACCAGGGCTACGATGCTGTCATCGTGTTGGGAAGCGTCATCCGTGGCGAGACTCCTCACTTCGACTACATCTGTCAGGGCGTTACCTATGGCATTGCCCGCCTCAATGCCTCACAGGAAATTCCAGTCATCTATGGTCTGCTGACCACCAACGACCTGCAACAGGCCAAGGACAGAAGTGGTGGCAAGCTGGGCAACAAGGGCGACGAGTGCGCCATTGACGCCATCAAGATGGCAAAGTTCTAATAAGCAAACATAACCATAGAACAAGGATGAAACTTTATCAACTCTTACAGTCGTTCGACTTTGAGGAACTCTTTCCTACTGTCAGCACGATGTTCCCTAACGCCAATCTGCATCGCGACGTCTTTCAGAAAGCATTCGACATGCTGTGCAGCATCCAGCCTGTGATGAGCAAGAAGACCATTCGCTACGAACTGATGGAGGATCCTAACTCGAGCAACAGTATGATTGTGGGAGCCGACGACAGTTGTTTCAACACCACTTGGGATGCTTGCTTGGGCAAGGAAGTAAGAAAAGGAAAGGGTGCTGACCTGAACGATGAGGAATTGGCAGCCAACTGTCTGCTCAACGTCCTCTTCATCGGTAAACACCCACAATGCTTTGAAAAAGACTTCAAAAAACTATTGAAGTAAGTGATGCTTTATAAACAGTCACTAAATTTTATACATCATACCCCATCATCAGCCTCGTCCTCAACAGACGAGGCTTTTTCGTCTTCATCACCTGCTGTGTCCAACTGGCTATCCTTGGCTATACTGACAGCGCCCTTCCGGTTGACAGTGATTACAAGAGGTACATACTCATCACTGGTAACATCGGGTGAACCCACACTGCCTGCAAAATGCAGCACGTCGCCCTTTACCTCAACAAAAACGATACCCAACAAGGCACCCGATTTCTTGGTTTCGGCATCAAGATAACCCGTAAAATCGCTTTTCTGGAAAGTGCGGCTGAAGAACTCTGTTCCGTCCTCCCGCAGCACCTTGATCGTAATCTTGTTGTCATAGTACTTGGTATGATCCTCACTCTCCACCAAAGGCAGACTGTGATCAGACTCTCGTTTCATCACTACACGATAAGTCTTGCCGAGCCAGGAGATGTCGCGCGACTGCTCATAACTGCTCAATTCCTGCGTCTTCTTAGGTTTTGGAGCAGCAGGCTTAGGGGCTATGATGACATTGCTCTTTTTCTTCTCGCCGCATGACGAGAAACAGGCGGCACCCAGAACCGCAATCACGAGCATGGAAATTGTTTTCTTCATTGTTGTTTTGTTTTGATATTCTATTGAGTAAAGGCCTAAATCTGCATCATTAATAAATCTAATCCACAGAATGAAGACCTAATTATCTGCAAAGTTAAGAAAAAAATATAAGAACACAAAAAAAAGCATCCCCTTTTCACAAAGAGAATGCTCTTACTACCTAAATACTAACTAATAAATCCTATTGAACTTTTCTCACACGATATAATAAAAGTTCAGTTTATGAATTCTAATCAGTAATAAGACCCTACAAAACACAAAAAGTTTAATCGAAAATGAGAAAAAAGTACCTTTTTAACTGCCTTTAACAAAAAGGATGATCCATGTATGTAACTACTCAGCATCCCTATAATCCAAAACAGTTACTTTAATACCACACAAATTGTTTTCAGTTCATTATGAATTTGTTCTGACACTTGCGAAAAATCTATGTTCTATACTTTAGAACATAAGTTCGATACTTTAGAACACAAGTTCTAAACTTTAGAACATAAGTTCGAAACTTTAGAACATAGATTTTAATAGGCTGAAAAAACTTTTTCTGTGGTTTTTCGATTTGAGTTGACCACTCTTAGTGTTATTTTTAACTACCCAAAAGCTACAGATTATCACAAAACAAAGACGAAAAGTATAAAATTGACTGATACTATTTGGTTATTTACTCAAATTGTCGTACCTTTGCAACGAAAACAAAACAATTAGTATGAGAAAGACCATTTTACTTGTCATTATGACAACTGCTATCATATTCTCTGCTTGTACAGGCAGACAAGCCAAAGAGAAAGAGAAGGCTCTCGACACCATTCCCATGATGGTGATGCAGATACAGAAATGCAGTCGTCTATATACAGCCGAGGCACAGGTTCACAGAATCATCACCCACGATGACCAACTCAGACTGAAAGGCTCTATACTGAAAAACGAGTTCGACATCAGTCTGCCTGGAGGAAAGCGCAAGGTTGCCATCCCTATGGACGCCACCCTCAAGGCATATATCGACTTCAAAGGCTTCAACGAAAAGAACGTGAGACGGCAGGGCGAGAAGATAGAAATCATCCTCCCCGATCCTAAGGTGGTGCTGACAAGCAGCAAGATAGACCACGAAGGAATCAAGAAATTCGTATCGCTCACACGCAGAAACTTCAGCGATGAAGAACTCAGCAGCTACGAGCAGGAAGGACGAAAGGGCATCATCAACGACATTCCACGCATGGATATTCTGGAAACAGCCCGCCAAAGTGCCGCGCACACCTTGGTACCCATGCTCGTCAACTTGGGATTCAAAGCCGAGAACATCAAGATTAGTTTCAGAAAGAAGTTTACCTCATCCGATCTTTCAAGCCTCATCGACGGCACATCGGTTGAGAACAAGTAAGGTACTACAGATATGAGAAAATTTGAAATCATCGTCATACTCCTGCTCATCGTCATCATCGGCGGAGGTCTGTACTGGCTCAACAAGGACAACTCCATCTCGATGCAACAAGAAGGGAAAACCACGCTCTCGCCTACACAGATAAAGAGTATCGAAGCCATCGGACAATGGGAATTCCTGTCCATCAGCGACGAGGAACTGATAGACACCGTGAGAAAAGGGCTCATCAGCGACGACGAACTGGTAAGAATCTACTATGGCACCCTCAGGCTGGGCATCAACATGCGAGAGGTGGGCACTGAATGGCTGAGCGCCGAGGGCGACACGATCATCTGCACCCTGCCTCCTATCAGGCTCCTCGACCGCAACTTTATCGATGAGGCAAAGACACGTTCGTTCTTCGAAGAAGGCAAATGGACTGGTAAAGACCGGCAGGACATGTACAAAAGAGCCTATGAAGCTATGAGCAGACGATGCTTTACAAAGGCCAACATCGCCAAGGCTGAAGAAAATGCCAAGGCGCAGTTTGAGGGAATGTTCCAGGCCATGGGTTACAGCAACGTAAGGATAAAAATAGAACACGGGATCATAAAAGAGAAAGACAAATAACAAACAGGTAAAAAAATAAGAGAGATTATGGATACACTAAACGACATTTTCGCAACGCTAAGCTCATTCTTGTGGGGTTGGCCCATGATTATTCTGCTCTTGGGCACACACCTCTTTCTTACGATCCGTCTGCATTTCCCGCAGCGTAAGATTTTCAAGGCCATCAAGTTATCCGTCAAGAAAGACAAGAATGCCACGGGTGATGTATCCCAGTTTGGCGCTCTTGCCACTGCACTTGCCGCCACAATAGGTACGGGCAACATCATCGGTGTGGCAACAGCCATCGCCCTGGGTGGTCCGGGTGCTGTGCTGTGGTGCTGGCTGACAGGTGTATTCGGTATATCCACCAAATATGCCGAGGGTTTATTGGCAGTCAAATATCGTGTAAAGACCCAGCGCGGCCAAATGTTGGGTGGTCCTATGTACGCCTTGGAGAAAGGCCTGGGCTGGAAATGGCTCGCCATCCTCTTCGCACTCTTTGCCGCGATAGCCTCTTTCGGCATCGGCAGCACCGTACAGGCAAACGCCATCTCTACCCTCGTAGAAAACCAGTATGGCATTTCTCCCTACATCACAGGAACCGTTGTATGCGCCTTGGGAGCAGCCGTCATTATAGGAGGAGTGAAATCAATATCAAGAGTATGTGGAATGCTTGTTCCCTTCATGGCACTTTTCTATGTGTTGGGATGCATCTATATTCTCTTTGTCAACCATGCCTATCTGTGGCCGGCTATCAAGGTTATCTTTGAGTCTGCCTTCACTACCCGCGCGGCAGGAGGCGGTTTCGCTGGCAGCACATTGATGATGGCAGCCCGATATGGTATAGCCCGTGGTCTGTTCTCCAACGAGTCGGGTCTTGGTTCTGCTCCTATCGTAGCCGCAGCTGCACAGACACGCAACCCAGTGCGCCAGGCTCTTGTTTCATCGACAGGCACCTTCTGGGACACCGTCATCATCTGTGCCCTTACTGGTCTGGTCATCACCTCAAGCATCATTGCCTACCCCGACATCGACTACCACAACGGAGCAGCCCTCACGAAGGCTGCCTTCAGCAAGATACCTTACATAGGAGCACCCTTGCTCACCTTTGGTTTAGCCACTTTTGCTTTCAGCACCACCTTAGGTTGGAGCTATTATGGCGAACGCTGCGTGGAGTATCTCAAGGGCAAGCGCTGGATGCTGACCTACCGTGTGCTTTACATCGTCAGCATCTTTGCGGGCAGTGTCATCGGACTGGAGATGGTATGGAACATCGCCGACTGTATGAACGCCCTAATGGCAATACCTAACCTTGTATCCCTGCTCTGCCTCAGCGGCATCATCGTACACGAGACACGCAAGTATCTGTGGCGCGACCGCCTGGACCGCGACATGGATGAGAGCGAGATAGAAGAACTGGAAAAATAATAATAAAAGCTACAAAAGAAATATGGCTGTCAACTCTCCTTAGGATTGTCGACAGCCATATTTCTTTAAGCGACCGTTCAGTCTATCTGATATTGCAGATGCCGCATCTCATGGCCTCCCCATGCAGAATCATTGGCATACAGAAATCCCACCTTATTATATAAGGACTCCGCGCGAGGGTTTCCCTTGTCGACAAGCAGTCCTACAGCAGGCAAACCCATCTCACGTGCACGCTCGATGACTGCTTTCAGCAAATGTTTGGCAATGCCATGCCCCCGGAACTCTTCCGACACAGCGATGCTGTCGATGTAAAGCTCGCCAGCCTGAGTCTCATCGTCCATATCCGAATAGTCGATACCAAACTCCCGTTGAGCGGCCTCTATGAAACGACGGCGCAAACGATGCAGCTCACCTCCATCATAAGATACACAGATGCCAGCCAACCGACCATCATCAGTAAAAGCACAAAGCGTATTGCGATAGCTGTACTGACTGTCATCGAGAGCCACCAGTTCCGTCATCACCCGTCGGAAATCCTCTATCGTATGATCTTTACCTGCCAGATTCTGGCAACACTCATGATTCATCGCCTCCATAATGAGTGAGGCAATAGGCGCTGCCAAACTGGCAGTAACCCCTTCTACTCGTACATTCATTTCTATGTCTTTTATTTTCTAACAACCTCTATCTTTGCATCACCAGGGCAATAAAGATAGCCCACACATTCGGCAGCACTATTTTAAACATTTTGTTCCTTACGCCAGGCTGCTGGCGTCATGCTCTCAAAGCGCGAGAACACCCTTGAGAAATAAGAGGACGAGGAGAAACCGGAATAGATAGCCACCTCTTCCTGTTTGACATTCGGATTCTCACGCATATAGCTTTTTGCCTCTTCCAGACGCAACTTCGTAATCCAGGTGCTGAAGTTGGTACCGTGTTTACGGTTGATATAGCGAGACATATATAACTTGTTGGTACCCATCTCTGCCGCCAAGTCATCTATCGTCAACTGAGGAGCGAGGAACCGCTTTTCGGAAATCCATCTCTTCACTTGCTCGCCAAAGAGCTGCTCATAGTTGTCTGTCTTCGAGGATTTCAGTTTTTCTGTATCTGTCTCCATCCTTTCTCTGTCCGTTACCTCAGCGCTGTTCAACTTACCATACATGGAGGCATAGTTGATGAAACTGATGGCTATGTAGAAATTGGCAGAGACGACATAAACCTGGAAAAGATAATTGTAGATAATGCCCCCAAGCAACGTGGTGAAACACAGCACACTGATAAGGATGATAAGGATGACACTCTTCTTGATCCAGGACATAAACTGCTGCATATCCTCCGCAAAGTAATTGTCCAGTTTACTCCTCTTCTCATTATATAGGATATAGAAACGTCTCAAGAACAACACGTATTGCACAAAGAATATGAAGAAGGGGAACCACGAGACCCAAGCACCCGCTTTGCCAAAGACTCCTATGGTGGAAGTTATCATCAGGGCAACAGATGTCAGTAAGACAATCCAGTCCTTACTGAAGTTTCGCCACGACATATACTTCTCGTCCAACAAATAGAAGAAAGTAGAAAAGAAGAAGATGGCTTCCAGACAGAAGAAGATAAAATCAGAGCACTTGATATATGGATTGAGCTCTTTCCAATCGTCAGAGGTGTAAATAGCTAAGTAGACGAAAAGGTTCAATCCCATGATAAAATATGTAGTTGCCAAACATCTCTTCGCCTTGCGATAAGGAAGATATTCAGCAGCAAGAGGCACTTTTCCGAACAACAAGACAATGCCGAGGCCAAAATAAATGGCTCCAACACATTGAATCAACACAATGAAATAATGCTCTAACAACTCTATCATATACAATTTTAATTACGCAATACAAAAGTACAAAAAATAATTATTACCCCCCCGAATTAAGACAAAAAAGCGACATTTTTCACTCTTTTTACACTTTTGCGTCATTTTTTCCATTTTTAAAATTGTAAAAAGAGTAATTTTTCTAATATTAAAAGTATTCACTACAAAGTTTCCACTATCTTTGCAAATGTTTAAAACTGGCGCTCCAACTATTCATCACCAAGAACTGAGCGTCGGAAATAGTATGAGTAAAACTTACACAAAGACTTTTCTAAATTGAAATGAAATGAGAAAAAAACTACAACAACTGCACAACGAAGCAGCACAAAAGAGATTCACCACATTCATTGCTCTCCTTGTCGTGCTTCTATTCGTCATTGGAGGAAGTCTCCAAGTACAAGCCCAGGATACCAATACGAATGGAACCCACATCACGGGCATCGAATCGCTGACAGGTTGCAGCAAGGAAGATGTAAGAAATGCTGTAATCAGAGACAACACCTTTCCTGAAAATGACAAAAACAAGATCTTCTTCCTCTACAATGTCAAGACGGGTCTGCTGCTCAATGCAGGAGGCTATTGGGGAACTCATGTCTCCTTGAAAGAATACGGAATGCCGCTATGGATACATATCGACGAAGACAAGTGGATTCACCTTGCTCAGAAGTTTGACTCGAAGGAATCGAAAGAAGAGGGTAACTACCTGGAATACGAGACTGGGAATAGTCCTGAGGAAGACAATGGTGTGTATATTGACAGAGCATATATTTATAAACTAACTGGCACTTTGAAGAACATCATCAAGAGAGGTTGGGAACTGGAGGCAGTTTCTGGCAAGTCCCACACATACAGGCTATATACGTACAGCAACACCTCAAAGGCTCCGAACACAATTCCAATTTTTGGCAAGACCAAGTATTACCTCATCGCAGCCAAGACACAAGGCAACGTAGACAAGAACTGCTATGCCGTGAAAGCAGGAAGCGCAGATATAGCTGAAGGCAACGACGAATGGAGATTCCTGTCGTACCAACAGATATTAGATCTCCAGGACAAGAACACCGGCAACATCATCTCGTCCATCGACCTGACCTTCCGTCTGCAATGCCCAGGCTTCTCTCGTGAGAATGCGGCTATGAGCAACTGGAAGGCTTATCAATATAGAAGAAGTGAAGAAGGCAAGATCAGATTGGGTTTGGAGCATTATTACAAACCTTACGTTAACAGCGATGTAACAACTGCCGGCTATTGCACGATAAGCGAGTTATATACCAATGATTTCGAAAATAAAACGATAAAAAACTACAAATTTCCCGATGGCAGCAATGCTATCACGTTCACAGGAAACAAGAATTACGAGCGTCATTGCGGTAAGTATTATTGCGCTGATGCCAAGAATTTCCGAGGCACGATCTACCAGGATGTCAAAGTAAGTCATAGTGGTGCATACGTCATCGAGTGCAAGGGATTCTCCACTACCACTAAGGCAAAGCTCTATGCCTGCTTGGTGAATGCCGACAACACTGCGGACACCAAGACGATGCATGCCACCGTTCTGGGACAGACTGATTACATGTCTGCACAGGAAAAGAAAGCGCTACATATCGAAGAACAGAATATGGACTATGCTGCCAAGGAATTCTACGGCAGTCACAAATACTTCAACAGTGTGCTGGTACAAGTGCCAGAAGGTGGCGGCACTATCCGATTCGGTATCGAAATCGGAACGCAGAATGACGAGGATCCTATGGAATCAGAGTGGACGGTATTCGATGACTTCCGCCTCCTCTATACAAGCAAGACAACAGATGGCGACTTGGTCCTCGACCAGGACAGAGACAACCTGAATTATCTGAAAGATTGCTCCAACACCTACAAGAGCGTGACGCTCCACCTCAACAAGACCTTCGACAAGGACAAGTGGAACGGCTTCGTATTGCCCGTAAGCCTTACCAAGGACCAACTCACCCAGGCATTCGGTCCTAACGTGAAACTGGCAAAGCTCGACAAGCTGACCAGCAATGAGATACAGTTTGTCAGCATAGATATGAGCACGGTTGGAAACGACGGGATAGCAATGCAAGCCTACATACCTTACATCATTTTCCCTACCAAGCATGCCGAACAGGAACAGACTCCAGCCTACACGGCATTGCTGAGTAAGATAGTCAACGGCCAGGCAAAGGATGAACGGGTGATCATCGGCAAGAACCATATCGACATTCCCAATGTCACATTCACTGTTGACAAAGATAACAAGAACGACCTCACCAATATGAATACAACGAACTGGACAACCAACAGCAGTTTTGCCGTTGACGGTTCAGGAACTCCTTTCGTCAGTGGCAACGGCACTATGACAGCCTTCGGAACATTTGCCAGAACCTTCGGAAAAGGCACACAGAATAATACTACAGACAAGGACAAAGATGATTACGGCAAATGGACCATCACGGACAAGTCAACCATCATAAAGGGTCGCAGCGACCTGACGGGCTGCTACTTCTTCTCCAATGGTAAGATGTATACTTCTGCTAAAAGAGCAAGAGGCTTGCGAGGCTTCAGCGTATGGTTCGCACCTAAGTCCGCCTCCGACGGCAGCCCTGCCAAACCTGCCAACGTTTTCCTTGATGGTGTATCCTTGGACAAGACCACAGGCATCAACCCCATCATCTATGGCGAAGAAGAAAGCAGAATTGACAGATTCGCCCATGGTATCTATAGCCTGAACGGTCAACTCATCAGCAACAGCAGTTCCTTGGACGGACTTCCAAGTGGAATCTACATTCTGAACGGCAAGAAAGTTATCAAGAGATAATCGGGAGCTACAAGTCTTGAGCAAGAAAGCCAGGACCAACAAAACATAGTTAAACACTCAAAATCGACAGACGATGAAAAAAAGATATATGTGTCCTATGACCACAACCATCATGGCTGAGACTTGCAACATCTGCGCAGGCTCTCCTCCTAAATGGGTGGTAGACAAAAATCAAGACGACACTGAAGTGCCAGAATACAACTGGGGCGAAATCATCTGGGACGAGGGACAATTCAAGAAAGAAGAAGACCCATTCAACCCAGACAACTGGTAAAAGAAATACCAATCTGCATACGTGAGTATCCTTCTTACAAACTGAACATTCTCATGTACGGAAGTTCTGTAAGAAATTTGAAGTTTCGCAAGTTTTTCCCCACACGCCCTGAAGGGGCAGAAGCTCTTAGCTAAGGGGGTTGGGGGGAAGTTAGAATAGTTAGCACGCCCTGGGCTAAGAGCTTTTGGACCTTCAGCCCGTACTTAAACCATTAGCGAAACTTCAGTAAGAACTATAAAACCCAAGAGCGTAAGAACGTAATCATACATAAAAAACTCGCAAGACTCTACTGAATCTTGCGAGTTTTTTATGTTTACATGAATTGCTATTCCTTCATCATAGATAGCTGGTAGTGTCTTGAATGTAGTATTTGTTTTTAGCGTCATGAGCATCAGGTTTTTGATGTCGTTATTAGGTTTGTTCGGTAGCAGGCAGATGGGGTATTTAAAGCTTCTCAGAACTTTCTCGTATCTTGAGAATCATCGGAACCACCTCCTTATATATCTTATTATCTCCATTGATATTTCTCATGAGCAGTTCGCAGGCTTTTGCACCCTGCTCATGCGCCTTGTCCATAATGGCAGTGAGACGAGGAGTAACAAAGGCAGCAGCATCACCATCGGTGAAACCGATGATGGCCACATCTTCAGGTATGCGAAGTCCCTTGGCCTTGATGGCATCAAAGGCAGCATAGGTGATGATGTCATTAAAGGCAAGAATGGCATCTGGCGGATTGGGGCCCTCAAGCAGTCGGAGGGTATTGTTGCGAGCCACCTCGAAGTCTATCTTGTCGCACACCACAAGGTCTCGGTCTATCGTGATACGGTTTTCACGCAAAGCCTCGAGATAACCATGTTTGCGTCGGCGTACCATATCCAGATTATTTGGTCCTCCGATGAAGGCTATCCTCTTGGAGCCCGTCTTTATCATGTGCTGAGTGGCTTCCTGTGCTGCAACATCTCCATTAGCCACCACCTGCGAGAACTTGTCTTCGAGACAGCATCGGGCAAAGAATACGAGCGGAATGCTCATGTCATGGAGTTGTTCGAAATGGGAATAATCCACAGTATCCTGTGCCAGACAGGCGATGATGCCTTCCACATGCATATTAAGGAAGTTGTCGAGGGCACGCTCTTCGCGTGTATGGTCCTCATGACTGTTGGCACTGATAACAGAATAGCCCTGTTTGGAGGCATAATCTTCTATACCATCAAGCACAGCTGCATAGTAATGGGTTACCAAGTTGGGAACGATAACTCCAATGACCCTTGGCGCTTCCTTGCGAAGGCTTTGTGCAAAGGGATTGGGACGGTAGTTCAACTGCTTGGCAAGCTCTTTCACTTTTCGTGTCATCTCCTCTCCCACCTCATGGCTGTTTCGCAAAGCTCTTGATACGGTAGCTATGCTCACGCCCAGATGGTCGGCGAGATCTTTGAGTGATGTTCTGCGTGGCTTCATGTGTGGTAAATAAGTTTATGCTATATATTAATTTCAACATGGCATCTTGCTGCCTTTTTTGTACAGAGATAAAGCAAGCAAGCGCAATGAAAGTTTACTTTCAAATTGCCGAGTGCCGCCAATCTTCTGCAAAGATTGTGCAAACAAGCGCAATGAAAACTTGCTTTCAAATTGCCGAGTGCCGCCAATCTTGTGCAAAGATACATCATTTTTTCGTGAATCGAAAACGTTTACGTGCATTTTTTAATGAAAAACATATTAAGGTTTCATTTTTTCTTGTAATTTTGCATTCAGAAAAGTAATGAATAGTTGATAATAAGTTAGTTAGAAAATTGGAGCTTAGTGATGTCGTGAGACATTTCTAAGCTTTTTTTGTGCGCTTACTTAAAGGCACTGCGCCTGTCGTGCCAATATATTACTCAACCTTCGCAGGGTGTGGAAATTTATTGAAGTTAGATATAATATTCTGCCGAGTCGATGAGTCCTGCTCTCAAGGCATACTTGGTCGCTTCATGGGCATTGTTGACATCGAGCTTTCTGAAGATGTTCTTGCGATGAGTGTTGACAGTATGAAAGCTGGAGAAACGTTTTTCGGCTATTTCCTTGGTCGTCATACCGAGAGCGATGTCTATCAGAATCTCTGTCTCTGTCTTGGTGAGTTTCACTTTTTCCTCAGTCTTGGCAGGTGGCGGTGCAAGTAGCACCTCCGTCATGTGCTGACAGATAAAGCGACTGCCCTGCACACAATACAGAATGGCAGCCTTGATTTCCGACAGCTGACTATCTTTAGTCAAGATACTGAACTGCGTACTGCTTGCTATGAGCACACGTACAAAGTCCACACTCAGGTCTTCGCTGAAGAGCAACCATCGGGTGTGGGTGAATCGCTGGTGCAGGATGAGCAGCTCATCGGCATCGTTGATATCAAAGAGCGTATAGTCAAGCACTACCACCGCATCGTCGTCATCCTTCAGGGCAAGCATCAATTCTGCCTTGTCCTCTACGTACTTCCACTCAATTCCAGGCATTTCCTCCTTATCGCCAACATTCATCTGCTGGATGATGTGAACCAGTCCCATACGGGTAATGTCCTGTCTGTCTGCCAGTAATATTCTCATCGCATGCTTGTTTTTATGTTGATATTTTCTGCCTATACTCTTTCACACATTCTCCCATTTAGAATGTCATCGAGAATCCGAAACGTATGCCCCACTTGCTGATGTCCTCATTATTCAGATAGGTGAGTCGGCGCACATACTCTACAGCAAAGAACTTGAATATGTTGTGTACACCAGCCACACACTCCCAGTAGGGTGTATTGTTCATCACGTGCGATTTGCTTGGGAACTTAAACAGCTCCGTATCCCCTTGGTTTTTCTCCAAATAAGGATTGTTCTTATCGGTGAGGTTTCCCCATACGCCTTTCACGGCGAAATATTCACGCCATTTCAGCTTCTTGATGAGCGGAATACGGTTGAGCAACTTGCCGTTCATATCCCACGACAGAGACGCAAACACCTGACGGTCGTTGAGAAACTCCCAGTCTCTCATCAGGCTCACACTCGATTCAGACTCAAAGTACGAGAGGTTGACAGGCGGCAGGATGAGCATCGGGAATGGCACCTTGTTCCATTGAGCCTGTCCCACAGCATGGAAGTCGAGATAACCGAAACTGCCAAGCCACTGACGCTTATAGATACTCACTTTCGTGATGTTGCTGTGATACTGTCCGCCCATAAAACCTTTAAAGCCCATGGTATGCGAGATTCCTATCTCTGGACTGTCGAGGTTGATAGGCAGTCGTTGCTGCTTGGTGTTGACATAGGTGACTCCAGGATTGTAATTGATGCCCACATTGATGTCGGTCATTCTGATTTTCTTCACCTCGTTTCCATCCAGTGTGAAGTAGTGCAGATTGCCTGCAGTACGGTTGCTCTGCCAGCGTATACCGGTATTAAAACGCAGTCCCCAATCGGTCTCGTAGGTAAAGGCGAGCCGCTGTCGATGATAGAGGAACATCTCGTCCTGCGTTGCCGCACGGAAGGTCATGAAGATATTGTCCTTGTTGTGCTGCAGGTTGTCATCGGAAGGCGACATGATGTCACGGGACACCTCAAAGGTAACATTTCGCATCGGGAATTCGAAGGGACTGTTTTTCTTCTTGTTGAGCGAGTAGGTCAACACATGTCCTGTATACCATTCGTTACTCTTCGTACCATAGGCCGCATAGCCGTTCCAGAAGAAATGGGGATTGAGCGCAGCCATGGTACGACCAGCCAGACGAAGACGTATGCCGTCTACATAGTTTTTCGACAGATAGGTGTTGACAGGACCGAGGTCGAACTTACTTTTCTTTCCGCCCGGACCACTTCCTATCTCCACATAGTTCTCCATGAGAGCCTTTACACCCAGGATGATCCACTTGAAACCTTTGGAATTCTCCATGCGGTGGATGAAACTGTCCATCGACGATTCACTCTTGGTCAGGTCCACCTGCCGGTACTTGTTCCAATAAGCCTCATCGCGGTTCATGGCATCTATGTCATGCCGCACTTTAGCCTTGCCCTTGAAAAGTACCTTGGGCAGTTCGTCGAAGGAATAGTCGGTAAGTCGGGTGTTGCGCACCACGAGCAAGTCTTGCAGCACCTTGTTGGTATGTATTTCCGCCACCATATCATCCTTGGAAAGTACCCATTCACCATTATCCAAACGTGTGAATTCCTGCTCTATCTTCATATTCTTCACCCAGTTCACGTCGCTGTTGTGAGGCATATAGAGATTGCATTTCTTGACATGCAGCGTACTGTCGGCTGTCACATACAGTTCGCCACGGAAACCGAAGTCCTGCGAGTTGGCAGGAATAAACTGCAGATGATAGCAGAGGTCGCGCTCCACATAGACTGTGTCCTCTATATAATAATGATAAAAGGAAATAGCCGTTCTGCCGATAGGCGACGGGAAGGGATACTGCAACAGGCGCACATAGTCATCATAGATATCCACATCGGTAAACACGTCTTTCATCGTGGTACTCAGAATCTCACCCGTCTGTATCACCTGACCAATACCATTAGTCTGCTGTCCCTTGATGATATCTTTCTCGCTCTTGGGATCTTTGCGATAGATATGCTGCGATACTGTCTCGTCGACACTCACAGGGAGAGTGAGTTTACCATTATAGGGCGATTTCTCCACCTGGTCGAGCAGATATTGTCGTTTACTGAAAAACTTGCCTTCAAGCTGTTCTTTCGAAAGATCGTTGAGGGCAAGGGTTATCTTCTGATATTTGTCATACTGATAGTATGGATGGTTGGCCAGATCGGTTTTCTTCTTGGCTGCGATAACGCGGCGCATCAGCTCCACAGCAGGATTGTCCTTGCGCTTGTACTTACCCCGTTTCGACTTCACCACCACTTCATTGAGCCTACGGCTGTCATCCTTTAGTTTTATCTCAAGGAAGTTGGTGTTGGCGTCCACCTTCACCGTCTGCGTCTTGTAACTCAAGGCACTCACGGTAAGCATCCAACCTTCATGCTTTTCTATGGAGAAGCGGCCTTCGCCATCGCTCGACACAGCTATTCTGTGTCCTCGGTACTGCACGCTGGCATAAGGTACAGCAAATCCGTCAACGTCGATGACGCGACCTGATATTTTCTGTTGTGCCATCATCTGCTGCGTCAAAGCAACAAGCAGCACAACCATCATATATATGCGGAGTTTAATCTTCATGTCCTAAATACCTTTTTTATTTTTTATAACTCTTCTCTTTCTTGTAATTCTTTCTGTCTTTATCAGGGCACACTCTCCCCTTAACTGATTTTGATTGCAAAGTTATAAATATTATCTGAAAAGAGAGGAAAACTTTTTAATAAATTTAGTTTTTTACCTTATTTTTGGCATATTTGTCGAATATTGGAAAAAACTATTTGGTTATTTAAGGTTTTTGGCGTAATTTTGCAAACTGAACGTTTTCGTTAAGCCAAATGGGCAGAGAAAGCTTGCTTTCGCTCTGCCATGGCGAGAAAAGGTGCGCGCAAGCGAACGTTTTCGTTAAGACAAATGGCGAACTCTTATACTCAAGTATCGCATGCGGTTCAAGTACGGGCTGAAGGCCCAAAAGCTCATAGCCCAGGGCAATGGACGCAAGCAGCACGCCCTGAAGGGGCAGAAGCTCTTAGCCCAGGGCAGCGCCCTGGGTATAATGGCAGTCAACAAGGCGCCCTGTAAGGGCAAAAGCTTTGAAAATTGCCTGATTCTTGTGAAGCTTTTGCCCTTACAGGGCGACAAACTTGCGTCCATGATTACCCAGGGCGCTGCCCTGGGCTAAGAGCTTCTGCCCTTTCAGGGCGTGCTGCTTGCATGAACTTCTGCCCTTTCAGGGCGTGTGGAACTTACCTGCAAAACTTGAGGCCTATATATAAAACTTAAGGTCTATATATAATAAGGTGTAAGGGCAAAAGAGAAAAGACTAAAAGAAATAACAAAAAACAGAAACCAAGATATGAACGATAAAGGCAACCTGACAGACAAACGTCCACCCCTGCTGCCAACGATTATAGGAACAGGCTTAGGCAGCGGTTTTTGGCCTTGGGGTCCAGGAACTGCCGGCTCAGTATTGGGCACGCTGATATGGGCCGTGATAGCATTATTTGCAGGATTGGACGGAACAACATTGCAGACCACCATGTTGCTGCTCACCGTAGTATTCACCCTATTGGGCACATGGGCCACCGCACAACTCCAGCCCTACTGGGGCGAAGATCCAAGCCGCGTGGTTATCGATGAGATTGTGGGAGTATGGATTCCACTGTCTCTCATCATACCTTTCGAAGAGGGCGGTCACAAAGCCGACTCACTCTGGTGGGCTGTGATTGCATTGGTGCTTTTCCGCTTCTATGATATGGTAAAGCCTCTTGGCATCAAGCGCCTTGACCGCATGAGAGGTGCTTTCTACGTGATGGCCGATGACATCCTTGGAGGTGTCTATGCGGCAATCACGATGGTTATTATCAAAATAGCATGGGCATGGGTAAGATAAAACATGAACTATATACTTTCGGCAAGGCAGAGGTTACGGCTTCGATGGGCTCCGCGATAGACTTCGGTCTGGCATTCATGCTGTCCGACATCATAGGAATCTATTATGGTCTGGCAAATGCCTTGGGCGTGGCGGCAGGTGGCGTGACCAACTGTTGTCTGAACTACCGTTACGTTTTCGGCGATTCCAATCGCAGGAAAAGAAGTGTGGCATGGCGATATTTCATCGTATGGGCCATCAGTTGGTTACTCAATTCGGGAGGCACCATCGCACTTACCGAGTTTATCAACAGTCACGAGCGCCTCGATATTCACTATCTCATACCCAAGAGTGTGGTGAGCATCCTCGTTGCCCTGTTGGTCAACTATCCTGCCCAGCGCAAGTTTGTATTCAAGCCAGCCAAACAGAAGTCTGCCGAAGAAAATTAAGACATTGAGCTTTCACAAGTTCAGAAGTCAAAGAAGTTGACCAAAACATTCAGAATCAATAACAATTCAAAAAATATGAACTACAGAGATTTCTTACAGAAAGTCATCTATGTGATCATCAATCCTATCATCAAGGCGATGATCCGTTTGCACATCACCCCCAACATTGTTACCTTCATCGGTTTCATAGGCAATATCGTGGCAGCTGGTTTCTTCATTGAGGCAGCTCTTACACAGAGTCTGGAACTCTTGGGATGGGGAGGACTCATCATCCTTGCTGCAGGACTCTTCGACATGATGGACGGCCGTCTGGCACGAATGAGTGGAAAAAGCAGCCTTTTTGGAGCATTATGGGACTCGACACTCGACCGCTATAGCGAACTGGTAAGCCTCTTCGGCATCTGCCTTTACTTCTTGCGCATGCAAGACGAGATGGGCTTTTGGATGGGCATCGTCACCTTTGCAGCCATGATAGGCTCAGTAATGGTGAGCTACGTACGTGCCCGAGCCGAGGGACTGGACATCGAGTGCAAGGTTGGACTGATGCAACGCCCCGAACGAGTTGTAGTGACAGCTGTCACAGCCATGCTCACTGGTTGCATGGCAGATATATGGTGGCTTGCCGGCGGTATGATTCTCATAGCCGTACTCGCCAACATCACAGCTTTCTGGCGCATAGCACATTGCTACATCGTGATGAATAAAAAGGAGGCAGAATGACAAGTTTGTATCTCATCGCAGTCTTCGCCCTGCTCATAGCATGGCAGAAGACCCGCAAGTTTGCACTTTATTTCCTGCCATGGCTCATCTTTGCCGTGACATACGACTCCATGCGCTTCTACCCTAATTATATGGTAGGTAGCATCGATGTACGTGGACTTTACGAAGCCGAGAAGTCTCTTTTCGGCATAGCAGCACAGACACCAACAGAGTTTCAGGCCATTGCCGACCATTCGCAGATGATGACTCCAGGCGAATACTTCAGTGTGCACCATGCAGCCCTGCCCGACCTTATGGCAGGATTCTTCTACCTCTGCTGGGTTCCTGTTCCAGTAGGCTTTGCGCTCTATCTGTTCTCGAAGAAAGAATATCGTTGGTTTGTGCGTTTCTCATGGACATTCCTTGCGGTCAACCTCATAGGCTTTGTAGGCTATTACATTCATCCAGCCTCACCACCCTGGTATGTGATGGAGTATGGGTTCTCCCCCATCTTGGGAACACCGGGCAATGTGGCAGGTCTGGCACGCTTTGACGAGTTGGTGGGCTATCCTGTCTTCCACTCCATCTATTGTCACAATGCCAATGTCTTTGCTGCCGTACCCAGTCTGCATGCAGCCTATATGTTGATCACCACCTTCTATGCAGCCAAGAGTCACCAGCATTGGTTTACCACTGCAGCCTTCGCCATCATCTGTATGGGCATTTGGTGGACAGCAGTCTACTCGGGTCATCACTACATCATCGATGTACTGCTTGGCATCATGACCGCAATCATTGGCATCCTGCTCATGGAGAAAGTAGTTTTCAAAAGATTCCTGAACAGGAATAGCCAAGAAGTACATTAACACCTCACGCGGGCTGAAGAAGCCACAGTTCAGGCAAGCACCTTTTTGAAACAGCGACGGCGTCGATGCTGTTCGCTCTCCAAATATTGCCACTGGTTTCTTACGCCCGTGTTCGACTCCATCTGCGGCATTGCCTCTGCCCACTTGAAACCATACTTATGATACTGCTCTATGAGATGGGCAAAAATGATGGCATTTGCACCCTTGACACGGTAGGCAGGCAACACACCGATGAGCAACAGATCTACAGTATCTGTCTTATGCCACTTGAGCACCTTCAGCAGATGCCACCATCCCCATGGCAGAAGCTTGCCGTTGCGTGTCTTCTGCAAGGCTCTGGCAAAAGAGGGGAAGGAAACGCCAAAGCCTACCAACTTTCCACCCAGCTCATCTATCTCTTCCTGCGAAACACCCTGCTCGTCATCAGCTGCTGTCACACTTCGGTCAACCACGCCAACCACCAGATCGAGGTCAGCCATCTTGATGTACTGGTCTATCAACTGGTTGATTTGCTTCTCAGCCAACTGCTGGAAGTCGTACAGGTTGGCATAAGTCTCGTTCAGTATCTCGAAGATGCGATGTCCCATACCTTTCTTCACCAACTGACTGCGGCTGAAGCGGTAAGGATGCAGGTTGTATCTTCGTTCTATCATCTGTGCCGTCTTGGCAAACTTCTCGGGTGTCACCTCAGGCACCTTGATGCGATATTCCATCCAGTCGTTATCTTTCTCGAATCCTCCCAAAGCCTCGATGTGCTGAGGATAATAAGGATAGTTGTAGATAACATAGGCTGTGGCAAGACGGTCGAAGCCTTCGATAAGCATTCCCTCACGATCCATATCGGTAAAACCAAGTGGTCCTACCATTTCTGTCATTCCATGTTCACGTCCATACTGCTCCACCGTCTCCAACAAAGCACGCGACACAGCAGGGTCGTCAATGAAGTCGAACCATCCGAAGCGAACCTGCTTCTTCTGCCACTCCTCGTTGGCACGATGATTGATGATGGCAGCCACACGTCCCACCACCTTTCCTCCTCTCAAGGCCAGGTAATACTCCGCCTCACAGAACTCGAAGGAAGAGTTTCGTTCCTTCGACAAAGTGTTCTCCTCATCGAATCGGATGAATGGAACAGCATACTCATTATCTTTATAAAGATCGCAGTAAAAACCGATAAAAGCATCCATGTCTTTCTTACTGCTCACCTTCTTGATTTCTATCTGATTGCCTTGTAGCATTGTTTCTTTCATGCCGCAAAGTTACAAAGATATTTCAAAATATGCAAATTTTATGTTTGAAATGTGTTCTGAAAAATTAACACTGATTTAGATACATTACACCACACAAGCCTTGGCTTTGTCGGAAAAAAGCAGTACTTTTGCACGCATGAAAAGAGAGACCGACAATTACACATTCCTCACCCATGCCCCAGTACATAAAGTGATATTCACAATGGCTGTGCCTACCATTGTAAGCATGCTTTCTACAAGTATGTACAATCTTGCTGACACCTATTTTGTGAGCAGTATCAACACACAGAGTGTGGCTGCCGTGGGCATCTCCTTCTGTATGATGGCTGTCATACAGGCTGTAGGATTCTTCTTCGGACATGGATCTGGCAACTATATCTCACGACGTTTGGGAGCCAAGGACACTGACAGCGCACGCAAGATGGCTGCTACCGGAGTCGTGCTCAGTTTCATTTCAGGACTCTGCATCACCATCCTCGGACTGTCATTTCTTACACCACTCTCTCTGCTGCTCGGTTCCACCCCTACCATTCTTCCCTATACAGAACGCTACTTGGGCATTATCCTGCTCGGGGCTCCGATAATGACCATGTCGCTGACTCTTAACAACCAGATGCGCTTTCAGGGCAACACGATGTATGCCATGAAAGGTATTCTGTCGGGTGTGTTACTCAACCTCGTATTGGCTCCAACACTCATCCTTTATTTCTGTTTGGGAATCACGGGAGCCGCCATTGCCACACTAATCAGTCAATGCTTCGGATGCCTCATACTTCTACTAATGACAACCAAGGGACAGAACATTCGTATCGAGCCACGGCTTTTCACACCTTCGAAGGCATTCCTGAAGGAGATCATAGCAGGAGGAACACCCTCGCTCTCGAGACAAGGATTAGGCAGTATTTCCACCTTGATGCTCAACGTGGCAGCAGGCTCATACGGAGACGCAGCCATCGCCGGCATGAGTATTGTCACCCGAATAGCCTTCTTCACCTATGCCATCGTCATCGGTTTGGGACAGGGATTCCAGCCACTTTGCGGATTCTGTTATGGCGCACGTCTCTACAGTCGTGTAAAAGAAGCCTTCACCTTCTGTATCAAGTGCGGCACGATCTTCCTTACCGTCTGCGCTGTAGCAGGATTTGTCTCTGCCGAATCCATCATCACTCTCTTCAGAGACGAGAACGAAGTGGTGAGTGTGGGAACAGCAGCCCTGCGCTGGCAGGTACTCAGCTTTCCACTCGTGGCCTTCATCGTATTGACCAATATGCTCACGCAGACCATTAGAAAGCCCATACGCGCCAACCTGGTAGCCGCCGCCAGAAGCGGTCTTTTCTTCATCCCGCTCATCATCATCCTACCCCATTGTTTCGGACTTCTTGGTGTCGAGATGTGCCAGGCATGTGCCGACGTTTGCTCCTTTGCCCTGGCGGCTCCCATTGCCTGGAGTGCCTTCCGTGATATGAAGAAAGAACAGGCAGAAAAACAAAAAACACCACAAACTTTTGGGAAATAAGAAAAAAATCGTAACTTTGCATCGGATTTTTACTGACACAATTGAGAAATGAGCAAAGACAAGCTAACTCATCAGCTGACAGAAACCATCGAAGAGCTTTCATGCCCCAAGTCGCTGAAAGGTCTGTTTCATCAGCACAGGGACGGGAACCCGCTTCCTTCGGGCAAGGCGCTCGAAGAAATCATCAATTTATCCCGCTCCATCCTTTTCCCCGGATATTATGGTAACTCATCGGTCAACATATCCACTATCAAATACCACATCGGAGTGAGAGTGGAGAAACTCTACGAGAAACTGACAGAACAGATTCTCGCAGGCCTCTGCTTTGCCAACGACTGCGAAAGCGAGACCTCACAAGAACTGCTGCGACAGAGAGCCAAGGCCGGCGTCATAGCAGCCAAAGCCATCATGGAGTTTCCCCGACTCAGAAAGATTCTTGCCACCGATGTGGAGGCGGCCTACGAAGGCGACCCTGCTGCTGTAAGCCAGGGAGAAATCATCTCCTGCTATCCTGTGATCAAGGCCCTCACCAATTACCGTATAGCCCATGTACTCTTCGAACTTGGCGTGCCACTCATCCCCAGAATGATGACCGAGCTGGCACACTCTGAGACGGGTATCGACATTCATCCCGAAGCAACGATCGGCAAACATTTTACCATCGACCACGGAACGGGTGTGGTAATAGGCGCCACCTGTATCATTGGCAACAATGTGAAACTCTACCAGGGAGTAACCCTCGGGGCCAAGAGCTTTCCACTCGACAAGGACGGCAATCCTATCAAGGGCATTCCACGCCATCCTATCCTTGAGGATGACGTCATCGTGTACGCCAATGCCACCATCTTAGGACGAATCACCATTGGCAAGGGATGCGTCGTGGGAGCCAACGTATGGGTCACCAAGGATATGCAGCCAAAGACAAAGAAATACAAGAAAGAAAAAACAAGTTTATTAGACATAGAATTCAATAATGGAACAGGAATTTGAACTCATTGCCAAGACCTTCATGGGCTTAGAGCCCGTCTTGGCTGAGGAGCTCACCCAGTTGGGTGCCAACAATGTACAGATAGGTCGCCGTATGGTTTCCTTCACAGGCGACAAGGAAATGATGTATCGTGCCAACTTCCAGTTGCACACTGCCATCCGAGTACTCAAACCCATCAAGCACTTCAAGGCTCGCTCTGCCGAAGAAGTGTACGACGAGGTGCAGAAGATTAAATGGGACGACATTCTCGACGTGAAGAAGACATTCTCGGTCGACTCTGTGGTCTACTCGGAGGAGTTCCGCAACTCACGCTTCGTTACTTATAAGGTAAAGGATGCCATCGTGGACTGGTTCCGCGAGAAACTCGGCACACGACCTAATATCAGCGTTTCCAATCCAGACATCCGCCTCAACATTCACATTGCTGAAGACAAGGCTACCCTGAGTCTCGACTCAAGTGGTGAGAGTCTGCATCGTCGTGGCTACAGACAGGAGCAGGTGGAGGCACCTCTCAACGAGGTACTTGCTGCCGGTATGATTCTCATGACAGGCTGGAAGGGCGAGTGCGACCTCATCGACCCTATGTGTGGTTCTGGAACCATCGCCATCGAGGCTGCCCTCATTGCCCGCAACATCTCGCCAGGAGTATTCCGTAAAGAATTCGCCTTCGAGAAGTGGAACGACTTCGATCAGGAGCTCTTCGACCGTATCTATAACGACGATTCGCAGGAACGTGAGTTCGAGCACCACATCTATGGCTATGATATAGACATGAAGGCTGTCAACACAGCGGCTTTCAATGTGCGTGCAGCAGGTATGACCAAAGACATCACCATCGCACAGAAAGACTTCAAGGATTTCGAGCAGCCTGCCGAGAAGAGCATCATCGTGATGAATCCTCCTTACGGCGAGCGCATCTCTACCCCTAACCTCTTGGGCACATACAAGATGATTGGCGAACGCTTCAAGAAGGCCTTTGCCGGCAACGAGGCCTGGGTACTGAGCTATCGCGAGGAATGCTTTGAGCAGATCGGCTTGAAGCCAAGTATCAAGATTCCTGTATTCAATGGAAGCTTGGAGTGCGAGTTCCGTAAATATGTCATGTTTGACGGCAAGATGAAGGACTTCCGCTCCGAAGGCGGCATCGTGAAGACCGACAGCGAGAAGCGAGAGATGGCACAAAAGCACCGTTTCAAGAAGGAGCGCGAGTTCAAGAAGCGCATCACCGAGGAGACAGAGAACGAAGAAGACGATATTCGCTCATTCAAGTTCCATACCAACCGCTTTGCCGACTTCGAGAAAAACCGCGAGGACATCCGTCGTGGCAACAAGACACGTTCGGCAGGACGCCGCAACGACGACAACGATGACAGACGCTCTGGCAAAAGTTTCAAGGGAGGCGACCGCAACTTCAAGGGAGGCGACCGTGACTTCAAGCGTGGAGGAAAAGACTTCAAAAGAGGTGGCAAGGACTTCAAAAGAGGTGGCAAGGACTTCAAGCGTGGAGGAAAACGTGGCTTCGATAACTTCGGCGATGAGGACTAAAAAGTAAAGAACAAACAAAGAATCATGAATTTTAGAAAATCTCTATACCAAGTTTCACTGGTTACTATAATGGCAATATCTGCAGTCAACACACAGGCACAGGGCGTAGTTCCTGCACAGAAGGGCGATAAGACATTTACACTCGAAGACCTGAACTTCGGCGGCAACAATTATCGCAATATGGTGGCAAAGAACCGCTGGTGCACCTGGTGGGGCGACCAGCTTGTACGTCAGGATGTAGATGCATGCTATCTGGTAAACAAAACCAATGGCAAGGAAACTAAACTCTTCGGCATCAACGACATCAACCAGTGGATTGCTCCTACCAAGGACGTAAAGGTAAGGGCTCTTTACAATGCCAGATTCCCCTTTGCAGGCAAGAGCATCGTTATGGTAAGCAACGGCAGCAAGACCTATACCGTCGACTTCAGGAAGCACCGTCTGATCAGCGAGTTGGAGTTTCAAGAGGGCGAAGATCTCCTCGAAGCCAACACTCAGCAGAACGCCTTCGCTTACCTGAAAGGCAGCAACCTGTATGTACGTACCTTCAATGCGGCACCCGAGAACGCGATGACCAAGGAGAAGAAATCGCACGATTTCCAACTCTCTGCTGATGGAAGCCGCGAGATCGTATACGGGCAAAGCGTTCACCGCGATGAGTTCGGCATATCGAAAGGCACCTTCTGGAGTCCCAATGGTGAAAGACTGGCTTTCTATCGCATGGACCAAAGCATGGTGACCGATTATCCTCAGGTCAACATACCTGAGATAGGCTTCGATCATCCCGAGACACAGAGTTGCATCGCTACTCCCGCTCCCGACAAATATCCTATGGCTGGCGAGACCTCTCATCAGGTCACCGTGGGTGTGTTCGACTGTCTTACAGGAAAGACCATCTATCTGAAGGCTGGCGACCCTACCGACCGTTACTTCACCAACATAGCATGGAGCCCCGACAGCAAGACCGTCTATATGTTCGAGGTCAACCGCGACCAAAACGACAGCCGCCTTACTGCCTATGATGCAGAAACCGGCGAGAAGACTGGCGAGCTCTATCGCGAGACCGATGAGAAATATGTAGAGCCACTCCATCCTATCATGTTCCTGCCTTGGGACAGCAACCGTTTCATCATGCAGAGCCGCAAGGATGGCTACAATCATCTTTATCTCTGCACTTTGGGCAAGCATGGCAGTCGCATGGCAAGCAACACCGAGTCGCTCGACATCCGTCAGCTGACTTCTGGCAAGTGGGAAGTGATGGAAGTGCTCGGTTTCAACAGAAAGCGCAAGAGCATCATCATAGCCAGCAACGAGTGCTCACCTATTCAGAGAAACATCTTCTTAGTAGACACCCAGACTGGCAAGCGCACCATGATGGACGACTGTGGCAAGGGATGGCACAATGCCACCCTGAGCGAGAGCGGTCAGTTTGTCTATGACAACTACTCTACCCCTGATGTGCCTCGCAAGATAGCCATCGTGAATACAGAGAACGGCAAGCGCACAGCATACTTCACAGCCGAAAACCCATGGAAGGGCTACAATGTACCGGAATACAGCTGCGGCACTGTCAAGGCGGCCGATGGCGAGACCGATCTCTACTGGCGCATGGTGAAACCCACCAACTTCGACCCAGCCAAGAAATATCCCACCATTATATATGTATACGGTGGACCTCATGCCCACAACGTAGACGCCCGCTGGAACTACAGCAGCCGTGGTTGGGAGACCTACATGGCAGAGAAGGGCTATCTGCTCTTCATCCTCGACAATCGTGGAAGCGAGAACCGTGGCAAAGCTTTCGAACAGGCCACCTTCCGTCAACTCGGACAGATAGAGATGCAGGACCAGATGAAGGGTGTGGAATATCTCAAGACCCTTCCCTATGTGGATGCTGACAGAATAGGCGTTCACGGATGGAGTTTCGGAGGATTCATGACCATATCGCTGATGACCAACTATCCTGAGGTCTTCAAGGTAGGTGTGGCAGGAGGACCTGTTATCGACTGGCACTGGTATGAGGTGATGTATGGCGAACGCTATATGGACACACCACAGACCAACCCTGAAGGCTACAAGAAAACCTCCTTGCTCTACCAGGCCAAGAACCTCAAGGGCAAGTTGCAGATCATACAGGGCTTGAACGATGTGACAGTAGTGCCACAGCATTGCCTCACCTTCCTCAAGGCATGCATTGCAGCCGGCACACAGCCCGACTTCTTTGTCTACCCTGGCGAGCCTCACAATATGCGAGGACATCAGAGCACTCATCTGCACGAGCGCATCAGCCAGTATTTCTTCGATTATCTCAAGTAAAAACTTAGGAGTAAGCCCCCGAAAAAGAGTAGTTTACTCCTACATCAATAACAAACAATAACTTACAGCAAATGAAAATTTTATTGTTAGGAGGCGGTGGCCGTGAGCACGCCTTAGCATGGAAGATCGCCCAGAGCGAGAAGTGTGACAAACTCTATATCGCACCAGGCAATGCCGGTACGATGAATGTCGGTGAGAACGTAGACATCAAGGCCGACGACTTCGAGGCACTTAAGAATTTCGCCGCAGAAAAGGGTGTCGACATGGTGATAGTAGGTCCTGAAGACCCATTGGTAAAGGGTGTGTACGATGATTTCAAGGCTGACCCACGTACCAAGAACATCCCTGTCATCGGTCCATCAAAGGCTGGTGCCGTGCTTGAGGGAAGCAAGGATTTCGCCAAGCAGTTCATGAAGCGCCACAACATCCCTACAGCCAAATACGAGACCTTCGACGGCACCACCGTCGAGGAAGGTTTGAAATTTCTCGAGACCCTGAAGGCTCCTTACGTACTGAAGGCCGACGGACTCTGTGCCGGCAAGGGTGTCCTCATCCTTCCTACCCTCGAGGAGGCCAAGAAAGAGTTCCGTGAGATGCTCGGCGGTATGTTCGGCAACGCCTCTGCCCGTGTGGTCATCGAGGAGTTCCTCAGCGGCATCGAGTGCTCGGTATTTGTACTTACCGACGGCAAGAACTACAAGATCCTGCCCGAAGCCAAAGACTACAAGCGTATCGGTGAGCACGACACAGGCCTCAACACAGGCGGTATGGGAAGCGTCACACCTGTACCTTTTGCCACCAAGGAGTGGATGCAGAAGGTTGACGAGCGTATCATCCGTCCTACCGTAGAGGGTCTTGCCGAGGAGAACATCGACTACAAGGGTTTCATCTTCTTCGGTCTGATCAATGTAGAGGGCGAACCCATGGTCATCGAGTACAACTGCCGTATGGGCGATCCAGAGACCGAGAGTGTGATGCTCCGTCTGAAGAGCGACATCGTAGACCTCTTCGAAGGTGTGGCTGAAGGCAATCTCGACGAGCGCAGCATCGAGTTCGACGAGCGTGCGGCAGTCTGCGTGATGCTCGTCAGCGGCGGTTATCCTGAGGCTTACAAGAAGGGTTACCCCATCGAGGGCATCGACCAGGTAGAAGGCTCCGTTGTGTTCCATTCCGGTACTGCTCTCAAAGACGGTCAGATAGTAACCAATGGCGGACGTGTCATCTGCGTGAGCAGCTATGGCAAGGACAAGGAAGAGGCACTGAAGAAGAGCTTCGCCGAGGCTCAGAAGATTCAGTTCACCGACAAATACTTCCGTTCCGACATCGGACAGGACCTGTAGTTTTTTAATGTAAAAGAATTAAGGAGTTAAGGAGTTAAAGGAGTTAAGGAGTTAAGACAATAGTCATGAGGGAATATTCAATGCTTAATTATAAGTCCACTAAAGCATTTGTCTTAACTCCTTAACTCCTTTAACTCCTTAACTCCTAAAAATTCTCCCCCAATATCAAACATTAAACCAAATAGATGTTAAGACATAAGACCTTTCAGAACAAGATAGCGGTAAGCCGCTTCTCGTTACCAGTAACAGCAACCCTTATCGCCATGATATGGGTTGCTGTAGGTTTAGTACAGGGTGACATCTGGAATGAGCTGGCGTTTGCACTCGCCTCTACCCTTCTCATGGTAGAGCTCAACAACCGCAATGCCCTGATGCGTACCTACAGCCGCATGGTGTCGTGCAGTTTCCTGACACTCCTGTCGGTCACCTCACTCCCCGAGCCGTCGCTCCATGCCAACGTGGTGACCCTCTGTTTCATTGCCTTCACCCTGCTCATCTGGAACGGCTATCAGGACCGGCAATCCACGGGCCGCACCTTCTATGCCTTCGCCTGTTTGGGCATAGCCTCGATGGAGTTTGTACAGATACTCTATTATCTGCCCATATTGTGGGCGATGATGATGTTCTTCACCAACTCCTTCAGTCTCCGCAACTTTGCAGCCTCCATCCTGGGAGTCATCATCCCCTACTGGTTTGCGGCAGGATTCTTTGTCTATACCAACAACATCGACTACCTCATCGCTCATTTTGCCAGTTTCATCGACTTCCACACGCTGTTCGACTATTCCATGATAACCGTGCATCAGTTGGTGAACCTCAGCTTCATCACCCTGCTGGCGGTCATCGGAGCAGTCCACTTCCTGCGCACCAGCTACGCCGACAAGATTCGCACTCGCATGATCTACGAGTCGTTCATCATGCTCGACATCGTCAGCTTCCTCTTCCTCGTACTCCAGCCTCAGCATGAATACGAACTCGAGGGCATCATGATAGTCTGTACAGCACCCCTCTTCGCCCATTTCATTACCTTCACCAAGGGTAAGTTGTGCAACATCACCTTCATCACCATCCTTGTGATGGCTGTACTGCTACTGTTGTACAACCTCCTGTTTTCCCCCGTCATGCTGTTATGATAGCCTGGCTTATTTCGTTCCTGGTAGAATGGGGCTACTGGGGCATGCTCGTGGCAGCATTCCTTGCCGGCAGTTTCTTCCCCTTCAGCAGCGAGGCGGTCATGGCAGGACTGCAGGCTGCAGGTCTTGCCCCCGTCCCGCTCATCATCTATGGCAGCATCGGCAATGTCCTGGGCTCAATGTTCAACTATGGTGTGGGACGTTTGGGCAAGATGGAATGGATAGAGCAATACCTGCACGTGAAGAAAGAGAGTCTCGACAAGGCAGAGCGCTTCATGGCTGGACGAGGTGCCTGGATGGGATTCTTCGCTTTTCTGCCCCTGTTGGGTAGTGCCATCACCATCGTATTGGGATTGACAAGAGCCAACATTCCTATTTCCATCCTCAGCATCACCATCGGCAAGGTGCTCAGATACATATTGTTAGTCTATGGATTGAGTTTTATTTTTTAAAGTATGAAGAGATTTATATACCTTATTATAATATGCACTCTGTTGGTGGGCTGCAAGGGCAATCAACAGAAGACTACCCTCGCCGAGAGCGATGGCAAGCCAATGGTAACCGTCACCATACCTCCCTACCAGTATTTCGTCGATAAGATAGCCCAGGACAAGGTGGATGTCAACGTGATGGTTCCTGCCGGCGGCAATCCCGAGACTTACGAACCCACTGCCCAGCAGATGGTGGAACTCTCTAAGAGTGCCCTCTATCTCAAGGTAGGAAACATCGGTTTCGAACAGACCTGGATGCAGAAGCTTCACGACAATGCTCCTCACATGAAGGTGGTCGACACCTCCGTGGGCATCTCACCTGCCAAGACACCCGGCGGCAATATCGACCCACATGTATGGATGAGTTGCAGCAACGCCCGAATTATCTCCGCCAACATCCTCAAGGCGCTCTGCAGCCTCGAACCCAAGCACAAGGCTTTCTTTGAGAAGAACTATCAGTCGCTGCTCCGCATCATCAACCGGAGAGACAGCACCATCAGAATGAGCTTCCAGAAGAACCCTGAGATGGTACGCAAGTTTGTGATTTACCACCCCATCCTCACCTACTTCGCCCGTGATTACAAGTTGGAACAGCTCGCCATCGAGGAGGAAGGCAGGGAACCGAGTGTCGCCCAACTCAAGAGCCTCATCGAGAGAGCCAAGAAAGAGAAGATAAAATACTGCCTCATACAGACAGAGTTTGCCAACCGCAACACGTCGGTATTCATCAAGGAGACCCACACCCATGCGATGGAGATCAACCCCTTGCAAGGCGAATGGAACATGGCGATGCAAGAAGCATCATTGGCAATACAAGGCAAACAACTGATTGTGGCTGACAAGTAAGAGTCGCCTCAAGACTATAAACACAGAACAACATGAATCCAATCATAAAAATCGAGCACCTCGCAGCAGGCTACGAAGGCAAGGAAGTACTCCACGATGTCAACCTCACCATCTATCAGGACGACTATCTGGGTATTATCGGACCCAATGGCGGCGGAAAGACAACCCTCATGCGTCTTATTCTCGGACTGATGAACCCCACCGAGGGAAACATCAGCTACTATAAGGACGGCAAGCCGGTGAAGGAAATCACCATGGGATACCTGCCACAATACAACGACCTCGACAAGCAGTTTCCCATCTCTGTATACGAAGTGGTGCTCTCCGGACTCAACAAGTCGAAGAGTCTCTTTGCCCGTTTCAGAAAGGAGCATCACCAACTCGTAGCCGATACCTTGGATCGTATGCAGCTGTCCGACTTGAAAGACCGTCACATCGGAGCCTTGAGCGGAGGACAACTTCAACGTGTTCTCTTGGCACGTGCCATTGTGTCAAAACCAGATGTCGTGATACTCGACGAGCCCAACACTTACATCGACCGTCGATTCCAGAAACAGATGTACGAGATGCTGGAGCAAATCAACAAGGAATGCGCCATCATCATCGTAAGCCACGACATTGCCGAAGTGCTGCACAATGTGAAGCACATCGCCTGCGTGAACCACCATCTGCACTATCACGATACTGCCGACATGCCGAAGGAAAAACTCGAGGAACATTTCCTCAAAGTATAAACTTTCAAGAGCTTTAAAGGATATTACCCAATTCTGTTTGTAACTACTCAACACCCATATAGTCGTGAGTTGTTACTTCAATACTATACAAATTGTTTCTGTTAGTTATGATTTGTTCATTCTCTTGCAGATAAATCTCTATTCAAAGGCTTTGAATGTCCGTTCAAAGCCTCTGAATGTCCGTTCAAAGGCTTTGAATGTGCGTTCAAAGGCTTTGAACGGAACTTTTGTAAGCTAAAGAAAACTTTTATATTGCTTAAAGAGAAGATTTCTCCTGTGGTTTAACGATTTTAGTTGACCACTCTAAGCATTATTTTTAATATGAGTTGACTTGGTTATTGCTTATTTATAATTCACGTTGACTTACTTAATACTTAGTCATATTTGTAGTTGACTACTTATTGTGGTTTAACGATTTTAGTTGACCACTCTCAGCATTATTTTTAACTGAAGTTTCGCAAGTTTTTCCCCACACGCCCTGAAAGGGCAGAAGCTCTTAGCCCAGGGCATCGCCCTGGGTAATTACGGCTGCAAACCTATCGCCCTGTAAGGGCAAAAGCTTTATAAATTGCCTGTAGTTTTAAAGCTTTTGCCCTTACAGGGCGCCTTGCTGAGTGCCTTTATACCCAGGGCGTTGCCCTGGGCTAAGAGCTTCTGCCCTTTCAGGGCGTGCTGCTTATTAGAGCTCCTGACACTTCAGGGCGTGTGGGGCAAACATGAGGAAGTTCTATAATATATAAAGGTACGCGCGCGCAAAGATACGAAATGCAGACAAGGAAGATGTCGAAGAGTGTCGCAGAGTGTCGTTTATCACATGACCTAACGAAGCGCTTCGTTACACCTTAATGAAGCGCTTCGTTACACTCTAAAGAAGCGCTTCGTCAGCAGCTAAGAAAGCGCTTCGTTAAATCGCCATGAAGTGCTTCATGAAATTGATTAGCGGATTGTTTACCCACGTTTGTCTCGTTTTTGTCCCTCGTTGTATCATCTTTGTATCACAAGTTAAATTCTTGATAATCAGCGATAAAAGAATATGTTAGCATCAGAAAAAAGGAAATAAAATGGGACGAAAGAAGAAGGAAATCCGTTTGAAGGAGCCTGTGCGCAATTGGAACGTGACAATATCTCATTCCGATTGCTGTCAGGAAGGAAGCGGTATATAGAGAAAGGTGGAAAACTCGGACGCAAGGTAGGCTCTGTAAAAACGGCAGAACA
>PPYE01170465.1_pt1 | contig 37097 bp, 29 predicted proteins | sample 1559881 | NCBI WGS metagenome assembly PPYE01 (sample SAMN08240022, study PRJNA423297) | Human gut metagenome, whole genome shotgun sequencing project. | reverse complement strand
ACACCATGCCGCCCCGCCCCCTCCGCCGAGAGAATACGGCGGGCCAAGACACTTTAAAGATCATGGTTGGAAACATCGGCCGTCAGGTCACGATTGGGACGGTCACGGACACGGCCATAAGAAAAAGCACCACAAAGATTAATTTTTGTCGAATTTCGGCATTTATCTGGAGATCCGGCCGGAACATCGGTTCGGATCTTCTTTGTTTGTTCTAAAATGCCGAGAAAGATTCAAAATGGGGTTGAGAGCAACATGAGCAATAACGGCTTTGCGGTCGACAGAGATCCGCTGTTTAACGAGAATAATCTGATTTGGATGGATTTGGAAATGACCGGCTTAGAGCCGCAGATTAATCGCATTCTCGAAATGGCGGCTGTCATTACGGATCCGCAGCTCAATGTTATTGCAGAAGGGCCGGTGGTCGCAATCCATCAGGATGCATCGATTCTCTCCAATATGGACTCCTGGAATACCGCCACGCATACTCGCAGCGGCCTCGTAAATCGCTGTCTGGAAAGCAAAGTCACGGAAGACGAAGCGGCACAAATTTTTATTGATTTCTTCTCCAAATACGTTCCGGCAGGCAAGAGCCCGCTCTGTGGCAACTCTATCGGTCAAGACCGTCGTTTCATGGCCCGCTGGACACCGCGCCTGGAGCAGTTCTTCCATTACCGCAACCTCGACGTTTCTTCCTTCAAAGAATGCGTCAAACGCTGGGCTCCTGAAGTGATGAAAAAATATCAGAAGACTTCTCGTCACGAAGCTCTGTCCGATATTTATGACTCTGTCGAAGAACTTCGTTTCTATCGTCAAGAAATCATGAAGATCTGATTTTTTCTCGCTCCCAAAAACACGAAAGCCTCGGAAATCCCGAGGCTTTCGCGCTATTTAGAAGCGATTAAGACTTCTTCGGTTCTCTGTTGAGCCGGAGAATCAGAGAGGAGGTATCAAATCTGCCTCCGCCCATGTTCTGAACTTCACCATAGAACTGATCGACAAGTGCGGTCAGAGGAAGGTCTGCGCCGGTCTTGCGGGCCTGCTCTAAGCAGATGCCTAAATCCTTGCGCATCCAGTCCACAGCAAATCCGAAATCAAACTTGCCTTCAATCATTGTGTCGCCGCGGCGATGCATCTGCCAGGAAGAAGCGGCACCTTTGCCGATCACATCCAGAACCGTGTGCATGTTGATGCCCGCGGTCTGCCCGAAAGCAATCGCTTCTGCTAAGCCCTGAACAACGCCGGCGATACAGATCTGATTGCACATCTTGGCAAGCTGTCCGGAGCCGACCGGTCCGATTCTGCGAATCGAGCACGCAAAAGCGTCCGCAATCGGTTTGACGCGTTCAATGATTTCTGCATCTCCGCCGCACATGACGGTAAGACTGCCGCTGACTGCGCCGTCCTGGCCGCCGGATACCGGTGCGTCAACAAAGTGCAGACCTCGGGACTCAGCTTCAGCCGCCATTTCTTTGGCGACTTCTGCAGAATCTGTGGTGGCGTCCCAAAGGACGGCGTCTTTTTTCATGCCGGCAAAAGCGCCGTTTTCTCCGAGCAGCACACTGCGCAGATCGTTGTCATTGCCGACACAGGTAAAGACGACGTCAGCATCTTGTGCGGCTTCACGAGGTGTTGCGACGGCTTTGCCGCCGAATTTCTCTACCCAGGCTTGGGCTTTAGAGGCCGTGCGGTTATAAACGGTAACCTGACAGCCTGCATGCAGGAGGTGACCCGCCATCGGAAAACCCATTGTGCCTAGGCCGATAAAGGCTACTTTGGTTCCGGCCGGAACCGGTGAATAGTCTTTAGCTTGAAAATACATTAGCGAACACCCCTGATTTTTGTGATTTCTCCGGCAACTTTAACAACACGGCGAGCGAGCGAAGCGGTCGGATCCACAATGGCAGCATGTCCGTCTCCGAGCTTGATGTTGTCAGTTTCTTCCAGAATTAAAGGCAGCTCCGTGCAGCCGAGAATAAGAGCTTGAGCGCCTTTATCTCTGACCAAATGCTCGGCAGCTTTAAGCAGAACTTCTTTGCAGTGGCCGTCGGTAAAGCCGGCTTTGACGCCTTTTTCACCGTAAATAGCTTCCATGACCATGGCCTGATGCTCTTTATCAGGAACGACCATGGCAAGTTTCATGGATTTGGCTTTGCGGCCGTAAATGCCTGTCTCAATGGTTCCGTCAGTGGCCATCAAGCCGATGACGACATCCGGTCCGAATTTATCACGGATCTCTTCGAGCGTTACCTGCTGCATATTGATGAGCGGAACGCTTAAGTGCGGAACGATGGTTTCAAAGTAAGCGTGCGCGGTATTGCAGGCAATCACGATTGCGTCAACCGCATCTTTCTCGAGCTTGCGGCAAGCGGCATACAAAGAAAGTGTGGGATCCACGCCGCCGTGAAGCAGGTATTTGGTACGGTCAGGAATCTGAGGATTCTGTTCGACGGCAACTTTGATGTGTTCCTGGTCATTCTTAGCAGGAGTTGCCTTAGTAATTTTGTCGTAAAGGTCGACAGTGGCAGCCGGTCCGAGACCGCCGACAATACCGATCTTGAAGGGTTTAGGAAGTTTTTCCCAATCGGTGAAGCAAAGGTAGGAAACGTAGGCGCTCATGGAATCCAAAACGTTGTAACCCTCGGACTTCAGAGCGGCCGCAAATAATGCCTGCATGACGCAAGTCGGGAAAACCAATTCGGCGCCTTCGCTCAGAAGGTTAGAGCAGACTTTGCCGAAGAGTTCACAGGCTTTCTTCTGATCGGGAATCACTGCACAGTGAGAGCCGCTTTCGAGTTCGTCGAACACTTCGAGCATAGCTTCGCTCGGATAAACCCATTCCACAGGGACTTCGCGGCTGACGGTTTCTGTAATGAGTTTGGCTTTATCTGTACCCGGACGGCCGAGATAACCGAGTTTCTTAACAGGATTCTTCTTGAGCTCTTCGATGCAGGCCTGAAGGATATCCGTCACAGGAGTTGTGATTTCTGTTTGAACTTCATTTAAGAAACTGATGTTTCTGAAGTTGCACAGTGCGATGACTTGAGCGCCTTTTTCAATGAGCTGATACGACTCTTCCAAAACGCGAATCTTAACGTCGCCTTCTTGGACTAACTTCGGAGCGTCTGCATCCGGAGAAGACCAGTCGAGATCTACAAGTTCAATGCCGGGACGTGAACCGTCAGGAAGGAAAGTGGATTGGAGTCTTTCCTTCAAGGCTCTGACGAAGGGGGCGGGACTAAAACTTTGGCTGATGCCGATGACTTTATGGTTCATAGTTACTCACCGTTGTTAGATTCGGATAAGTATAGAGCCGCTGTAACGTTTTGACACCTCTAATTTTCCTTAATAGCTTCGGCGCCAGGCATTCATCGGAGAAACAAAAGAATTGAGCCCGCATATTACGGGCTCAAAAGCAAGAATCATCGAAAAAACCGAAGTCTTCGGTCATGAAAAACATCGTTCTCTATTTTTGTCCGTCATTCTTAGGCTGGCTGTAATGATGGTGGTTAGAGCTTCTCTGTTCTCCGGTGACGTCCGAAACGATGTCGGATTCGATCGAATTTTTAGACAGCTTCTTAAGAACGGTCTCGGTTTTGGCGGTCGGCTGGTCTTTATCGTTGACCGTGGCAGAAACGGACAGCCAAGTCTTGCTCATCGCAATACCAACGGCAATAACAACCGGTCCCAGAATAATGCCCATGAATCCGAATGCCAGCACGCCGCCGAATACGCCTAAATAGATGAGCGACAAGGGCAGGGAAGCGCCCTTGGAAATCAGGATCGGCTTTAAGAAGTTATCCACACTGGAGACTGCAAGCGAACCCCAAAGCACGAGGAAGATCGCCATGCCGACTTCGCCTTTGTAATAGAGCCAGAAAGCAGCAGGACCCCAAACTAAGGGAGGCCCGATAGGAACGGCAGATAAGACGAACACTGCGACACCCAATGTGATGGCGCCGGGAACACCTGCGATCCAGAAGCCGATTAAGGCAACGACGCCTTGGCCGGCAGCACTTCCGACAATGCCGAAGACGACGCTACGGGTTGTGTTGACGATAATGTCGCGAACTTCGGCACCGATGCTGCCGCTCATGCGCGTTAAGAGTGCCAAAGATTTTTGAGAAAGGACTTCGCCGTCGCGATAGAAGAAGAAAATCACGAACAGCATGAGGAATAACTGGAGAAGTCCGTCGCCTAACATCACGGCACCTGCAAGAGCCGCGCGGCTCACAGGATCAAAGAGCTTTTGTGCAATGGCGGCGAGCTCCTCTTTATTGCCCAGCAGATGCGCAGCTTGTGTGTAGGCCCATTCACCGACAAAGGGAATTTCCTTGAGTTCTTCTGGAACAGTAAAGCCAGAGGCAATCCATTCACGCACATAACGAATTAAGGTCGGGATTTCCTGGGCCGATACTAAAGATAATCCGGCAATCGGAAGCACAATAAGGATGGCCAGCAGGGACACCATGATCAGTGTCGCAACAAGATTCCTGCCTCCGACTTCCTTTCGGACTCGTTTAAAGAGAGGCCAAGAGACGATCGCGATCACAGCCGCAACCGACATCGCTGTTGCAAAGGGCCAAACGACTAAAAAACAGCCGATGGCGATGAATGAACCGAAGAGAAACCGCACCACATAATCGGCACGGTCCCTGAGGGAAGGCAATAGCATGGCTCTCAATAAAAAATGATTTAGGAAAATTTTAGTTGAAATGTGCTTTGCAACACGGAGTTGTTCTGATTTTAGGCACTAGGGAGCTTCTTCATCGAACAGCAAGGTTTCGTCCCTTGATTGAGCAGGTACTGACTGCCCCATTCGTACATCGACTCTAGAATCGGCCGAAGAGAGGTTCCCAGCGGCGTTAGGGAGTATTCAACTTTCGGAGGAACGACGGCATAAACCTTTCTGATGAGCAGTCTGGCATCTTCCAGCTCTCGAAGCTGCTGAGTCAGCATTTTTGGCGTTGCCGACGGAATCAGCCGACGCAGTTCGGAAAAGCGCAGTGTCTTGCCGATGAGGTTCCAAAGAATAAGCGTTTTGTATTTGCCGCCGATCAAAGAGAGTGTGGCTTCAACGGGACAATGGAACTCTTCAGACTGAAAAGCTTCAGAGGGTTCGGATTTAACTTTATCCATAGTATCTAAAAAGTAACTATCTATCAAAAACGGAAGTTCTTGCGTAAAAGGTAATAATACTTAGAATGATTTCGTTCGACAACGGAATTAAATATGAAGAAGAATTTTGATGTCACCGGAATGACATGTTCAGCCTGCTCTAATCGAGTAGAGAAGGCTGTGTCGCACGTACCCGGCGTTGAAGACGTGAACGTCAATCTGCTGAAAAACAGTATGACCGTCGATTACGACGAAACTAAAACCGGACTGGAGCAGATCATTCAGGCGGTGACGGACGCAGGCTACGGTGCGAGCGAAAAGCAGGCTGCAGGTTCTCCTGCTGCTAAATCCGTCGATCCCACGCTGGCGGCCAAAAAGGAAGCCGCACAGATGAAGACTCGTCTGTACGTTTCGCTCTTTTTTGCGGCCATCCTCATGATGCTGGCAATGGGTCCGATGGTAGGGATGCCGCTTCCGGAAGTCATGTCCGGAACAAAGGGTGCACCGATCAATGCTCTGATACAGTTCCTTTTAGCTCTGCCGGTTGTCTTCGTGAATTTCAAGTATTTCACGGTCGGATTTAAGACGCTCTGGCAAAGATCTCCGAACATGGATTCTCTTGTGGCGATCGGATCTTCGGCCTCCATGTTGTTCGGACTCTTTGCGCTTTACATGATGCTCTATGCATTAGGACAAGGCGACGAGGCAACACTTCATCATTACGCGCACAACTTGTACTTCGATTCTGCCGCGATGATCCTTGCCCTGATCACATTGGGCAAGTACTTCGAATCCAGAGCTAAACATAAGACGACGGACGCCATTTCCCAGTTGATGTCCTTGGTTCCTGATAAAGCTGTCGTTTTAAAGGATGGCAAAGAGACGGAAGTTCCGGTCAGTTCCGTTCAAGTCAGGGACATCGTTGTCTTAAAGACTGGCAGCCGAGTGCCGGTCGATGGAATTGTCGTTAAAGGCTCGGGCGCCTTGGATGAATCTTCTCTTACCGGAGAAAGCATTCCTGTAGATAAAAAGGAAGGAGAAGAACTGTCCGCTTCGACGCTTCTGACGCAAGGCTATATCGAAATGCGGGCCACGAAGGTCGGCGGTGACACAGCCTTAGCCCAGATTATTAAATTGGTGGACGAGGCGACTTCCACTAAGGCGCCGGTCGCCCGCTTAGCAGATAAAGTCAGCGGAATCTTTGTTCCGACAGTCATCAGCATCGCAATCATTGCTGCCATCGTTTGGATGCTGTGCGGATATTCCTGGGAGTTTGCGCTTGAGATTGCTGTTTCCGTACTTGTGATTTCCTGCCCGTGCGCATTAGGTTTGGCGACCCCGACCGCCATTATGGTGGGAACCGGTCGCGGTGCACGAAACGGTATTCTTTTCAGAAGCGCAGAAGCCATCGAATCCTTAGAAAAAGTCGATGCCGTGGTTCTCGATAAGACCGGAACAGTGACTTCCGGCAAACCTTCTCTGACGGACGTCATAGCTTTCGGGAACGTAAAACCTGAAGAACTTCTCACGCTTGTCGCTTCTGTTGAGCAGAAATCCGAACATCCTCTGGCGACTGCCATTGTCGAAGGTGCTAAAGCGCTCAATCTTTCTTTGAAGGAAGCTTCTGACTTTGTCCAGCAGCTTGGCAACATTTCCGGGACCTGCGACGGCAAATCAGTCCGTATCGGCAATAAGTCGGTGATTTCTTCGGAAGATGCTAAAACGAAAGAACTTGCAGACGGACTTGCCGACGAAGGAAAAACGCCGCTTTACGTCATCGCTGACGGCAAAATGGTCGGACTGTTAGCGATCGCGGATCCGATTCGTCCGAACAGCAAGCAGGCGATTGAAGCCATGCAGGCTAAAGGCAAAGAAGTTTGGATGCTGACCGGCGATAATGAAAAAACCGCCCGGGCCGTGGCTACTCGTGTCGGTATCAAGAACGTTCGAGCCGAAGTCAAGCCTGCCGCCAAAGAAGCCGTTGTTCGCGAACTTCAGGCTCGAGGAAAGAAAGTTCTTATGGTGGGCGACGGCATTAACGATGCTCCCTCACTGGTTAGAGCAGATGTCGGTGCTGCTATCGGCGCCGGAACCGACGTAGCAATTGAAGCGGCGGACGTTGTGCTGATGAAGAGTCGTTTGTCTGACGTGGTTAACGCTTCGGCCTTGTCTCATTCGACGATGCTCAATATTCGTGAGAACTTGTTCTGGGCGTTCATATACAACATCATCGGCATTCCGGTTGCTGCAGGCGTTTTCTACACGGCTTTCGGATGGATTCTGAATCCGATGATCGCGGCAGCAGCGATGAGCATGAGCTCCGTGAGCGTGGTAACGAACGCGCTTCGTTTGAGAGGCTGGAAACCGGTACTGAGAGATTCAGGAAACAGTGATAAATCTTCTGATCAAGTATTGCTTCCCTCACTCCGGCAGCTGGCCGATGTTGCTGTTGAGGCTGAACAAAAGGACGCAACGGGCTTCGTTTATAAAGTAGGCGTCGAAGACATGATGTGCGAACACTGTGTCAAAGCAGTTAAAGGCGCATTAGAAAAAATTCCGGGCGTAGTTTCTGCCGATGTTTCGTTGGAACAGAAGAGTGCCGTTGTCCGCGCAGATCGTGCCTTGTCTCAAGAAGAGGTAACGGATGCGATCAAGGCAGAAGATTATGAAGTGACGTCTTTTGAAGCAGTTTCCACTCCGAAAGAAGCCGTCGCAATCAAGATTGACGGCATGATGTGTGAACACTGCGTGAAAGCTGTAACAAAGGCACTTTCCGGGATTGACGGCGTTACGGTGCTGTCGGTTTCTCTTGAAGACGGATTGGCCAAAGTAGCTGTTCCGGAAGGTTTTGATACTGAAAAACTGAAGGCTCCGATTGAGGACGAGGGTTACCAAGTCGTCAATATTGAGTAACTCATTAATTAAGTAAATTTATTGGGCCGAGTAAGATTTAATTCTCCTCGGCTCTTTGTTCAACCGGATTAGCCAAGATCGTTTCAAAAGCTCGCTTAACGTAGGTAAGAAGTTCTTCAGTGAAAGGCGGTTTATGCGCGGAAGATGCATAAACGGCCCAAATATCAACGAGGATGCCTCGATATTCAGGAAGAACGACTTCCAAGCGGCCTTCAAGAACATCAAGAAGGGACTCAGAAATCGGAAGATAAGCAATTCCCTGGCCCCGCAAACAGGCCCGGAAGAGAGGTTCACTGTAATTACAAGCAAACTTAGGTGCGACTTTAAGTTTTTCTCGTCTATCGCCATGCGTGAACCACCATGTGTAGACTCCGCGTCCTTTGACATGAAGCAGCTCTTCACCTAAGTCCTCGTCAATCACAAGGTTGTGCAGAAGGTCTTGTCTGAGTAGGTCTTTGATCGTTTCCGGTCTAGAGTGAGTGTCTAAATAAGAGGGTGAAGCACACATCCATGAATTAGATTTCCCGAGGCTTCTCTTGATATAGAGAGGATTGACTTTGCCCCCTATCTGAAACCTCAGGTCAATTCTATTTTGAACAAGCGGCAGAGGAGAGGCCGAGAGCAGCAGCTCTATCCTTAGACCCGGATGTAACTTCTGAAATTCTTCGATTAGCTCGGGAAGCTTGAAATTCGCATACGTTGTCGCGATATTGATGCGGTAAAGACCGTCGTATTTTTTTGTGTGTCGTGGAGAATGGAAAATATCCGAAGCCATGTTCAGCAGTTCCCGTGCTCTCGGCAAAAAACTTTCTCCTGCAGAAGTCAAAGAAACTCTTCGTGTATTCCGGAACAAGAGCTTTTGATTTAAATCCTTTTCCAGCTCTGCCATTAATCGGGTGACCGTAGGTCTTGAGAGGTTTAAAGAACGTGCCGTCTCATAGAAGGAACCGGTTTCTGCGATCTTGGAAAACACTTCTAACTTTGTTAGCCGATCCATTTTTTATTATTCCAAAAAATGAAATAGTCTTATTACTTTCCAATCGAATTATTTAATTAATTTTACTTAGTATTTCCGACAGAAAGGCAACTTAATTTTTACCGTTCTTCTGGTTTAAGACGCAATTTCCATTTAAGGAGTAAAAATGACATTCACCAGACGGAAATTTTTTACTTTCAGCGGATCTGTGGCAGCCCTCTCTTTATTCAGTCAAGCAGAGGCAATGCCCGTTGAACCTCCGACAAAATACGACGGGGATTTTGATATTGTTATTGTGGGCGGTGGCGGCGCCGGTTTGTCAGCAGCCTGCGCGGCATCAGAACTAGGCGCTTCAGTTCTTGTTCTTGAGAAAAGACCTTTTCTTGGCGGATCCTCTCTTATTACCGACGCAATGTTTGCCGTCGGAGGAACGAAATTACAAAAATCCAGAAATATTAAAGATTCTCCGGAACTCTATGCGAAAGATTTGTATGAAGTCGGTAAACATTTCAATCAAAAAGGACTTCCGGAAGCTCTTTCCCAAGCAGCGTTAAAACAGTATGAGTGGATGGAAAATGTATTAAATGTCCATCCCTTCACGCTGGAGCATCAGGGCGGCCAATCAGTTCCTCGGTCACATCAATTTAAGGCACCGGAAGTTATCGAAGCCATGACGAAATTTGCTCGAAGTCACGGTGTGAAGATCTTGACCGGAGTTTCAGCCAATCGTTTGTATTGGGATGAAAAGGGAAAAAGAATCTGCGGTGTTAAAGCGGTTAATGCTAAGAAAGAGATTCTGAGTTTTCATGCCAAACGAGGCGTTATTGTCACTTCAGGCGGATTTGCAAGAAATCCGCAGGTCCTTCAGCGTTTTGCTCCGTATCTTAAAGATGTCCAGGTACTTTCAGGCACAGGTTCTTTAGGAGAAGGAATGTTAATGGCGCAAGCCTATGGTGCCGATGTTAGAGATACTTCCTTTATCGCTGCTACCTTCGGCGCCAAGAAAGGCATGACAGACATAAGTGAATTGTCCTTCATCCAATTTAACGGAGGCGTTGTCGTCAATAAAGAAGGGAAGCGATTCGTTGATGAATCAAAAACCTATATGGAGATCAGCGAGCAGGCGGTCAAACAGCCGGAAGGCAAAGCCTATACGGTTTTTGACAGCAATATTGTTAGAGAAGCAGTAAAAGATACTCCGGCACTTTCGAGGATGTGGTTCGCGATTCCCGAGGGCCGGATACCCGATTACGTTTACTCAGGAAATACATTAGCGGAAGCAGCGAAAAAGGCTGGTATGGATGGCGCCGAACTCGAGAAAACAATTAAAAAGTACAACGAAGACGTAGCAAAAGGCACAGATTCAAAGTTCGGTCGGCAGTATTTAGAAGGAAAGGTCGGGAAGCTCGTAAAAATCGAGAAAGCACCGTTTTTCGTATTTCCGACATCAAGCGTTATTTTCGGAACCTACTGCGGCTTGCTTATCAATGCGTATGCACAGGTTATAGATGTGTTCGGAGATGTTATTCCGGGACTCTATGCGGCAGGAGAGGTAACGGGCGGTCTCCACGGAGCGGGCTACATGAGTGGTTCAGGGTATGCAAAGGCCCTCAGTTTCGGAAGAGTGGCCGGTCAAAAAGCTTTTCAGGCTAACTGATCTAAACAGGAAGAAGTTAGCTGTTGTCAATGGTGACTTGCAGAAGCTCTTACATTGGTTAATTCGGAGCTTCACTAGATTCTCGCAGGTCCGCATTATCACATAGGAGAAAGTGACGGAAGTTTCAAGAAGAAATCTTTTCAAGGGAATGACCGTCAGTGCATTAATGATGAGTGCACCGGCATTTGCTCAACTGGAAGCTCCGCAAAAATGGGATGCTGAATATGACATCGTGATCGTGGGAGGCGGCGCTGCCGGATTATCAGCTGCAACTGTGGCAGCTGATGAAAAGCTCTCAGCGGTCTTATTTGAAAAGCAGAGTTTCCTCGGTGGTTCCTCTGTACTTAACGGCGGAATGTTTACTGTTGCAGGGACAAAGGAACAGGAAAAACAGGGCATCAAAGATTCTCAGGAACTGTTTTTCAAAGACATGATGCGTGCGGGTAAGAATAAAAACAATCCTGATGTTGTCAAAGCTTTTGTTAAAACAGCAAACGAGCAATATGACTTTATTCTGAACAAGCTCAAACTTCATCCTGACATGGTGGTCCATCAAGGCTATCAAAGCGTTCCGAGATCCCATCATTTCGTGACTTCTCAAATTCTGACGGCTATGGCCGCTTACGCAAAGAAGGGCGGCGTCAAAATTGAGACAGGAGTTAAAGTACTCCGCTTGGTCTGGAATAAAGATCACAGTCGGATTGCAGGCGTTGAAATTGAGAGCAAAGGCAAAAAACAATTCGTATTGGCGAAAAAGGGTGTTCTTTTGGCTGCCGGCGGCTTCTCAAGAAATCCCGAATTGCTAGGCCGTTATAATCCTCCGCTTGAAAGTGCAGCTTCAATAGCCGGCGCCGGCACACAGGGTGATGGAATCTTGATGGGACTTTCTGTCGGGGCAGACATGCTTGATGTGGCTTATATCAAAGCGACATATGGATTCAGATTGAATCCGAAGCATATTGACGAGCAGTCTCAGTTGTACTGGTCCGGCGGCATTATCGTCAACAAAAACGTCAAGCGTTTTACAGACGAATCTCAGTCATACAAGGTCTTGGCAGACTTTGCTTTAGCTCAGCCTGAAGGAAAGAGCTATATTGTCTTTGACCGCCAAATGGCTGAAAACGACTTCAAGAACAATCCCCAGGGACGTATCTTGATCGAATCTATTGTTAAAGAAAACAAAGTTCCTGAATGGATTTTTGCGGGCGAGACAATCGAAGATGCGGCAAAGAAAGCCGGCCTTAATCCAAAAGAATTGGCGAAGACTGTTAAAGAATACAACGAAGGAATCAAGAATGATTCGGACGCATTCGGGCGTAAGACTTTGGTGGACACTAGCGGCAAACCTATCCCGTTAGATAAAGGACCGTTCTACATCATGCCCGCCACTGCGGCAGTTATCGCGACTTACTGTGGATTGAAGATTAACAAAGATGCCAAGGTTCAAAATGTATTCGGTGAAGTTATTCCGGGTCTCTGGGCAGCCGGGGAGATGACCGGCGGAGTTCATGGTGCGGGTTACATGTCCGGATCTGCCTTTGGAAAGGCTCAGACTTTCGGTCGTATTGCTGCAAAGGATATTGCTAAACAGAAATAAGTAACTTAACTTAGGCGGGGATTTAGTTAAGTCCCTGCCTAATCATTTGATTGGAGTCAAAATGAAACATCGCGTGAAAGTAACTGTGTTGGATACTCTGCTTTATGAAGATCTTCAGCGTGAGTATTGTCAAAATCCTTGCTCAGGCAAATGCCCCGTCTACAACAAAGGCGATGTTTTTGTCTTTTACCGTGAAGACGGAAAGGACAGTTTTTGGCAGTGCGGCTTGAATACATTAGTCTCAACAAATGGGAATCCGGCGGAGGTAGCCGGTGGCTCCGCTAAGCCTTTTTGTTCCGAAGCTTGGGATGCAATATCAAGGTATATCTACACCGGTCTGCAGGGCGGTTCGATTATGAAAGGCTGGATGAAGGAAGAAAACACCATGATTGCCTGTTGTTCTGATGGCACGAGACCAGTCATTTTTAAAATTGAAAGGATCGACGTGTCGGAATAGAAACCAGTCGTATGTCGCAACTAAGTCATGGGCGATGCATCGCTTGTTCGTAGGTTCCAAGAAAACTTATAACCTTGTTGCGTAGTATGAAGGCGCAATGGATTGAAGTGGAACGCTTCGATGAAAATTTTATCTTCCAATCTTTTGAAATCCAAAATTTAACGGCCGCTTCCCAACAAGAACCTCGGAAACGGCCGCCTTATTTAAATTGAGGGGGCTCAAAGTCTATTCTTGAAGGCCTTTCCTCACAATGTATTCACTAATGGCTCTTTGGGCCCTTGCTTCTTTACCCATTGTCTCTTGTTCATTGGAACAAGATTCGGCCTTAACGAGCTTGTCGTCCCGCCAGTTGTAACACTCTAAATTTTTCCCATTGAGTGTTACCATCCCCGGTTTTCCGATAACGAAGCCAGATCCTGACCAGCCAATGAAAGAGACGGCACCTTCTTCGGTATCTTTAGCAAAAAGGTTCCTGCCTTTTTCGTTTCCAAGGATTTTTCCTGTGGACATCGCTAAAAGAGAAGGAAGAATGTCCCTGTGTGAAACCCATCGATCAGTATCGACGGATGCTTTTAAATTTTGATCAGGGAGCCAAAATAGGACAGGGACCCCGAAAACATGGTGCCAATTGCCCTCAGACTGATACCTCATTCTTGCGTTGTGATCCCCGGTTACTGCCACGATCGTATTTTTCAACCAACCTTTATTCCTAAGGTCAAGAATGAAATTTCCCAAAGAGTTAGCCGCATACTGATAAGTCTTCAGAAGCATTTTCATGTTTCCGTCATAAGAACCCTCAAGATTGATGGTCTTTGGCAGCTTACTGATATCTACTTTTGAAACTTGTTCTCCGTCCGGAACCTTAAAAGGCGGATGATTGGTCGTCGAAAGCATCATGATAAACACAGGCCTTCCGGTTCCCTCTGCCTCTTTCAGCAAATCTTCAGCGAACTTAAACATCCACTTATCTCCGATTCCCCAAGGGCTTTTCTCGGCGTTAGGAAATTTTTCTCCGATGGCGGCTTGACCATAGATCTCTTCGAATCCATAGAACTTAAAGGTGTCATTGATTTGACGCCAAGGTTCAGGGCAGCCTGTAAGGAAGATCGTTCTGTATCCTGCTTCCTTAAAAGCTCGTATTTGGGAGAATGAAAGTTCTTTTCTTCCGTAGATGCTCTGAGATATCGGACTTATCGGAGTGTCAAAAAGAAGGCCTTCCAGAGAAGGAAAAGTTCCGTTTTCGATACTTACGGCTTTTCGGAAGACGACTGCATCTTCTAAAGCGGTATCCAAAGCTCCTAACGTGTTGTTCACTAGTGAATCATGAGAGTTAAAAATGTCTCCGCTCATTGATTCCATGACGGCGAAGACAACATTAGGTCTAAAACTTAACTGTGTGGACGTATGTGCTCTAACAGCAAGATCTTTTTTAGCCTCTTCAATATTCGAATATCCGAATTTAGTGAGCGCTTGAGAAGGTTCTCCTTTGATCTGAAAATTTCTCCAGGCTTTAGTGGCTTCATATAAAGCTGCGGCTCCATTAGGAACAGAAGCATTGATTAACTGAACTTTACTGACTGCGAAATCTTCCTGTCGAAGCGGAAATTTTCCAATTGAACCGCGTATAAAAAAGGCAAAAAGAAGGATGCTGACAATACTTAGTAAAAAGAGTTGATAGCCTCTGGGACTTGCCTTAAGTCGGTTGAAGAAAAGAGAAGCTGCGACAAAAGGAACTGCGATGCCGCAGAATAAAACTAAAAGATAACTTAAGATTGGCCAATCTTGCCAAAGCGTTTGTAATATGGCCTTTGGGTCGTCCTGGAAAAAACCGAATACTAAAGGACTTATAGGAGTCTTGTAAAAACTAAAAAATCCGAAATTAACGGCGTCCAAGAGGACCATTCCGAACAGACCAAACCCTGCGAGAACGGCTGCATACTTAAAAAGGAACGGTTTCCAATATGAAAAAAGGAAAACCAAAAAAGCTGGAAGCAGCGCTAACGAGAGCCATTTAGCATCTACACGAATCCCAACCCCTAGCGCAGGGAGAAAATTGGCGCCGGTAATGTTGAGGCCCGCAGAGAAATAATAAAGAAAGAAAATGCGGAAAAGGCTTAGAACAATTATCGAGGCAATAAAGAAAACGACGGCCTTAAAGAAATGTTTTAACCAATAATCTTCTTGTTCAATTGAAGTTTCGTGATCCATAACAACGTGGGTAATTAATTCGTGCTGTTTAGAATTAAAGTTACGCATTGGCGAAGGTTTCTAGTATTAAGCACGATCTATTCTAGAAACTAATGGTCTGTTTACCGCCTCGTCTTCTTTGCCAAGTGGCGTCGAAGGTTCGTCTAAACTTCGCCCATTGTCGGTCAATTTTTTTTCTTCCGAAGTAACGAAAGTATTTTGCCAGAGGAATTGCTTCGGGACTTCCAAAGCCGTCCACCACAATTAACCGCTTAATATTCCCAGCTTCGTCACAGTAAATCATCATATTACCGGCGTGCAGGTCGCTGATAATGATATTTTTGTCTTTGAGTTCCCTATAGAGTTCCCGGAATAATTGTTCCAGCTTAGCTAGTTGTTTATCTGAAGCATCTGCAACAAATTCTTCCACACGAAATGCAAACAGATTTTGTTCAGGGTGGTCAGTGATCAATTCCTGCTCGATTATGATTTCTTCTTTGGTTTCAAAGTTATCGATAAAGGCGGGAATAAAGGAAGAAGAAATGCCCCGTTTTTTAAGAAACTTAAAGTACTTTATCTCTCGGCGTGTTTCTTTAGAGTGAATCTTTTTGCTGATTTTGAAACAAGAAAATTGATCCTTCAAATTTCTTACGCATATTCTTTCGGCTCCGGTGGCAACCACAGGGCCAAAGAATTTAGAGAATTCACTTTGCGTCTTCATACTCATGCCTACACACTTTCATTGATATCAGGAAAAACCTGATCCATGAAAAAATTATAAGGTAAAGGTGAATGGACCGTTAGAAGCGTAAGGAACGAAGGTCTTTCTAAATCATCTTTATCTAATTCAAGACAGCAGGGAAGAGTTCTGAAGGTTGAGATGCTGAGTGTCTATGGCAGGGGATATATTGGATATTTGACTGCCTCCCTCCCATAGACTCATTTTTTGATTTCTAATGTGCGATTTTTTTTAGATAATTTGCGTTTTTTCCTTTCAATAAGTACTGATAAGTAGATCAGTAAAAGTTTTGTGAATCTGCCGAAATCTTTGTTTTTAAGATGCCATAAAGCATATCTTCTGATGCTATTGGGGTCCTTTTTATAAACTAGCTCTTTTGAAAACCCCTTCCAAGGACTTGAGCCATAGTATTTCTGATATAAGCGCGTCGAGAAAGCTTCTGTCCACGGCTTGGAGCGGTTTGCATAATGGATAATGACGGAATCAGTTGGGCGATCTTGATCCTGTTCGCCATGGACGGTTAGCTCTTGAATGAAATTAAATTTTTTCGGAAGAATGACTCTTCTGTCTTCCAGTGCGTCATTTAGAGCCATCTGATCGGGAGATTTATATTGACGATTATTCTCAAGAACAGTAAGAGTCTTTTGAGCTATGTCGGACTCAACGTATGGTTTGACGTTAATAAGCATCATTCCTGAATTGAAGTCTCTCCTGCCATGCCGCACAGATGAACCATCTTTTGCCTTTATGTCCAGAACAACAGCGGCTAATTTGCCCTTCAAGTCTAGATCCGCAAGCTCTTTGAGACTTCCGACACAGAGGGTGTCACCGTCAAGGTACAACATTTTGCTTGACGCAGGGAACAACTCTGGAAGGAAGATTCTGATGAAACTTGCGGGAGGAAAATGAAGAGTGGAGCGGCTAGCGGTGATTTTTTCACACTCTTTCGCCGTCAGGGAGTGAAAAAGGATTTCTGAATTCGGAGAGCAATTCAGCTGCTTGAAGTAGTCCAAATTCTTATCGGAGACGTCAACGCCCACAAGATGAACGTTCAAAGGAAGCGTTTTGTTGTTTTCCAAGACAGAGAAGGCACTAATTCCGGTCGGCAGACAGAATGCATCGTCAAAGCAGAAGAAAACATCCAATGCTTCTTTTACGTTCTTATCCTTTCTTGGGATCAAGACTGAGGAAACGATACTAGGCAGCTTTTCCGTTTCGGTGGTCATTGTGGATGTTTCTCCGGAATAAATGGATTGCAAAAAAATTCAAATAGGTGGGAATTAAGACAATTCTAGTGCTTCTTTAAGAAACGAGAACTTTCCTCTAAAACCTGTTTCAGATAAGGAGGTACAGATTGGTCTTTTGCCGGGTTGTAAGCAGGATCCAGGAAAGAAAGAACTCCGATTTCATTAATCAAAACAACCCTGTCTTTTTCTACAAAAGCATCTTTTGAGTAATTACTGACATAAACAAAAGGGTTTCTTCCACTGGGTTCAAAAAGGTCTTTGCCAACACTGTAATCAGACACAGGATTCTTGCATCCAAGGACTCGAGGCAGCAGAGTGGGCACGACATCTAAGGCAGAAGTTCGATAGCCAATATCTATAGAAGCTTTGCCGGGCCACTTAACGATAAAAGGAATTTGTGCCTGATATTTTGTAAAATTGCCGTTGTGTCCCCAATAGTTTTTCCCCGTATCATTAAATTCTTCTCCGTGGTCAGAAGTGATAACGATGATGGTCTTATCGATATCGATGTTCTTGCCTAAGAATGAAAGCGCACGCCCTAGATTTTTATCTGTGAAGAAGACGGAGTTTTTATACCTATTGAAATAGGGAGTCCTGTCAAAATCGTTTGAAAGCTTGATTTGGTTGACTTCTTTCCAGTAAGGTTTGAAGACGGTAAATTCTTCTGTTTCCGGAAAGATAGCCGAATGTACTGAATCTAGGAAAAGAAAGGCGAAGAAGGGCTTGTTTTTTGGCACAGACGTTAACCACTTTTCCATGTCTTCTATTGCAGATTCGTCTTTTTCAATGGGATTATTTCCTTTGGAATTTAAGCGAGCGTCCGGCAACGTAGCAAAAACCGTCTGGTTAAATTCCGGCATTGTGAGCGGGGCAGAGGCAAAAAGGCCGATCTCGTAGCCTCGAGTCTGTAGAGCTTTAATCAAAGCAGAGCCCGATTTTGACGCTTTGGAGCTGTCCCAATATGAACCTGGAATTCCAGTAAATAGCGTGAAGATCCCGTGTCGAGTGTTAATGCCTCCAGAGTAATGGTCCTTAAAATTTATAGCATTCTTCGAAAACGCAGTGACATTAGGCATCGTTTGTTCAGTGATCATGTCAAAGCGGAGAGCATCGACAACTAAGAAAACGATGTTATAGCCTTCTCCTCCGGAGCAATCGAGCTTACTCAGAGGATAATTCATAGCGCCTTTTGCGTCTGTTTTTTTGAATGTGTATACATCTTCTCTGGAAACCAATCCTGTTTTTATCAGAAGTTTATTGAAATGCAAAGGACGACTTAAAGGTAAGTTCTCCTCAACTTTTGAGGTGTACGGGTTATGGTAGGCAAAGCCGAATCCGTACACGCCTTGGCAGACAAACAAGCCGACGAGAGTAAAAGCAAGAAGATAAGAAGGCTTGAAGCGGGGTTGAGTATTAGAGAGTACGTTAGCCAACCAAAAACAGACGAGGGCAGCAATGAAGCAGGCTCCCATTAACAGACAGATCTGAAGAATCATGGAACCAGAGAAACTGACCACTTGCCCCCCGCCAAGTAAAGTCATTTGCAGCATTGCAATATTTAAATGCAACCTGAATTGCTGATAGACGAAGCTGTCGGTCACAAAGAAAATCAAAAATACCGACAAAACGATATAAGCACAAAATTTCCCAACTTTTTTATTTACAAGAGAAATCAGAGCAAAAGGGGCGGCCAGAAGCAGGTTTAAGAAAGAGTAATAAAAAAATGAATAAGAGAAAAAATAGACAGGGCTCCATAAAGGGGCGCCTGTAAACTCATCCGGAGAGGTAAAACGGAAACTTAAAATTGAAAAAATGAGTCCAAGAAGAAGCGGAAAATAGATAAAAAACTTCATATTTTTTGTATTCATTTAAAAACCTTATTACTTCTTAGAACTCTCAGATAACTTTTCCATGGCGATAACATAACGGTAAAACGTCGTATGAAATGCAGAAACGCCGATCAGGAAGCCTCTCCATCCATCTAAAAAACCTCTTCGCAAGAAAAAATGTCGACAAAATGCCCAAGAAGCGTGGCCTAACCCTCTGAACATTCCAATTTTTTTGTTTTTAGCAAGCATGGCGTCGGCACCCAGGTCCGCATATTGCATCTCTTTAGCCATAAGCGTTTTGACAGTAGGGAAAGAGTAGTGTCGGAAAGAAGATTTCAACTTCTCAACCCTCCCTGATGTAGTAAAACCTTCATGAACCTTTCGGTAGGTATAACGATATTCGCTCTTTTTAAATAAAACGGCATGTCTAAAGTCAGGATTCCAGCCGGAATGCAGAACCGGTTTTCCGAGAAGAAAAGTCAGTCTATTGGCGAGATAGGCAGAAGCAGAAGGATTTTTTAACGTCTCCTGAATTTCTTCAGCTAGTTCAGGGGTGCAAACTTCATCAGCATCAAAGCAAAGGACCCAGTCAGAAGTTAGATGGTCAAGTATTCTGTTCCGGGTTGTACCGAAACCATCAAAGGATACCTCAATTACAGCGCAGCCCAATGATTTTGCGATTTCTTTAGTTTTGTCAGAAGAACCAGTGTCGGCGACCACAATTTTCGGACACCATGAAAGAGCTTGAATACAGCGGGCGATGCAGTGCTCTTCATTTTTAGTCATTATGTAAGCCGTTAAATCCGGTAGGCTTTTTATAGTTTCAGTTTGCATTTTCTTTTCTTGCTAACTCACAAACTTCAAGAAGCTTGGAGATATGTTTATCCAAAGAAAAATCGACTAAGAATTTTTCTGAAGCTCCTTTTTTGGAGGCTTCTGTCATGGAATCTTTCCGATTGAGGCAGTTTCGGATTGCGTTGTCGAGAGAATCAATTGAAAAAGGATTGAACTCTTCTTTCACAGCCTTTGAGATATAGTCTTTACAACCAAGATTTTCAGAAATCGCTACCGGTACACCCATACAGAGTGACTCGATAGGAACGAGTCCGAAAGGTTCGTAAATAGAAGCGAGGATAGAGAAGTCGGTCTGCGCATACAAAGCCGCCATATTTTTCTCATAGCCCACGTAACAAATATTCTTATAGTCTTTTCTACTAATAGGACGCCCTGCCACAGCTAAAGCAATCGGAAGGTCGGTATTTTCAAAATACTTTTCTAAGAGTTTGAACCCTTTCCTGACGTGACTGGAAGACACAAAAAGAAATGTCGTTTTGTCCTTTAACTGTGGGAAAGAAGAAAGTCGAATTCCACATGGCTTCTCCCCCTCATCTTTTTGAGGCTTAAAAATGCTCAGGTCGACAGGAGGCGGTATCAAAAAAAGACGCTGCACAGGAATTTGGTAGTAAGTTCGGATTTCCCCTTCAACTAGCCGAGAGTGCGCTACTACATACTTTGCCTCCTGGTATGAGGCCTTTTCGAAGGGAAGAACGAATCTGTCGAAAATGCTTTTTTTCTTTCCCGTTGTCTTGAGAAAACCGGGGTGAGTTCCGCCACATATCACAACGTCTACATGTCTTGAGCGACAGCAGCCTAACATGACATCCACCGGATATTTTTTCCTTAAACCGGGAAGGAGATTAGAAATATAAAAGTCTCTTAGTCTTTTTGGCAAAAAGGAAGCATTGATTTTTACTGTCTTCACAAGAGTCGCTTCGTAAAGGCTTCTATCAATCTTTCTCGTAAAAACTGTAAGTTCATGCCCCGCAGATACAAAGCCCCTGATAATATCCAGTGTGTATCGTTCCATTCCGCCGCTGTTAGCGAGGGCGTTACAGACAATCCCTATTTTCATATCTCGGTTTTAGTGTGTTGAAAGAGAGAAAACGAATTAGCGGAGGCTTTATTTTCAGTCTGGTGGGCTAACACAAGAAGGCAACCCAAGGTAGCCCAGTAGTATTTAATAACGGCAGAGTTCCCAAAATTATATTCAGTGAACCCCTGAAGGAGCAGGGCTAAAGAGCTGCCGAATATTAATACATAATAGGGCGAACATTTAAAGAAGGCGTTTTTTAGTGAAGACAAAAGAATATAGCCAAACAACAAACAAAAACCAATAAATCCGGCTACACCGTTCTCAGCAAGCATTTGAAGAAAGTTGTTGTGACAGTGGTTCTGCTTTTCTTTGGCCTCCGGCGACTTATATTCATTTAAGTACTTTGATGCGTATTGGCCAATACCAACTCCAAATACTGGATGATCTTTAAACATTTCGTAGGCTGACTCCCACATCAAGAGCCTTTCAGTATTCGACTGCATTGTTGTGCTCGTAATGCTTTCCGCTCGATTTTGAAGTTGCGGAGAATTAAAAAATACCAAAGAAGTCCCGACTGCGAAAATAACAAGAAAAAGGATCTTTTTGATGGAGTGATCATAAAGAACAGCAACTAAAGGAAGAGAGACTGCCAGCGCTAGCCATGCACCTCGAGTTCCGTTCAGAAGGAGTCCGGTAAAACCTATTAGAAAGAACATAATAGTCACGAATAAGGTTTTTCGGTCCTGTTTCCAATCCAAAAGGAAGCAAAACAATATAGGAAGCGAAGTCAGGAGAAATCCTGCTAAGGTCATTGGGTGTCCGTAAAGTCCTCTTAGGCGCGGTCCGTCCCCGTGAATGATCATTCCACCGATGACGTCGAGGACGCAAGATAAGATACTCAGTGCTAAAAAGAATGACGCGTATCTTTTCTTTCCAAAAAAGAAAAGGATTATGAATAAAGGGAAGGTCCTGTAAACAAACTGGCCTAAAAATATCTTGAGTCCCTTAATCGGGGCGCCGCTTGCTAACGCCGAACAAAAGATAGTCAGCAAAAAAAATCCAAAAAGCCAAATTAACCACTTGTTTTCTTTATAAATTGTAGTCAAAGACTGATTTGAAATTGAACCTTTGGTGCGTATTAATTGCAATACGAGGAAAAAAACAGAAAAACCGAGGGCTATGTTTGCAGCTGCAATCGAAAGACATTGGAGTAAGACAAATAAACTAAAGAAAACGAAAGCAGCCCGTTCAAGTCTTCCTAGTCCGGTTAAAAAGTTCATAGGGTCAATAGCACAAAGGCTTAGTGGACAAAATAGAGTTAATTAGATACAAAAGACAGTTTTGAATCCAACATTCTAATTGATAGGCGTTATCGAGTTCTAATTTTGAGATTTCAGCCTTAAATGTCAAAACCCGGCTTAAGGCCGGGTCTTGAGATACCAGAAGAAATTATTTCTTGGCTTTGGCTCTTCCCTTACGGGCAGGTTTCTTGGGAGCATTTACAGCATCCTTGAAAGCCTTACCTGCAGTGAACTTGGGAACCATAGCTGCTGGAATCTTGATTTCGACTCCGGTTGATGGGTTGCGGCCGGTACGCGCTTGGCGCTGGCTTGCATAGAATTTGCCAAAACCGATAACTGTATATTCTCCGCCTTCTGCAACCGTCTTCACGATTGTGTCGGTATAGGCGTTAAGAACTTTTGCGACCTCTGTTTTGGCGAGACCGGTTTCAGAAGCTACGGCTTCAATCATTTCAGTCTTGTTCATTGGAATTCTCCTATGAGAGCTGTGTCTGTTCACGTGAACTCAGTTATCTTACCCTTATTTACATTTATTTAGAAGTTTTTCAATGTCGAGTTCATAGGCTTACCGTTTTTTTTCAAAGAAAATAAAGGAGCTCTATGCAGACAATGGCACGACTAAAGCATTGCTACCACAATTTTTTCTCAATACAAGGCTGCTTAACAAAGGGATTTTCATTTCCTTGGATTCGTTCAATTCGTTTTGTTCTCACGCACTCCCATCTCTCAACGGGATATTGCCTGTCCCAAGCGTCCATTAATCTTTCTTGTTTCTTGCTCAACTTGAAAATTGGATATGCGTAAGCCATATATTTATAAGCACGGGCGATAGTGCCCCTTGCGTACTTAGGCGGTTCTGCTCTGTTGCTTGAAATTTTCATCGCACAGGAACCGAATGTGTTTTCAGCTGAGGCGGAAAGGAGCCCAAAATTTTTGTTGCCCCGTTCTGCATTAACTGCGCCGATGACGGGAAAAAGGTTATACATGTCACTTTGCATCAGCCTGAACGTGATGTTTGATTTTTCCGCGCATTTTCTTCCTTTAAAAGGAGCACCTCTGTTATCAGTGCACATTGGCGAACCTTCCCTCCATTCCGGGAAGAATCGTCCGAAGTTTTCGGCAGGTACGACATGTTCCCATTCGACTCTGTTAGCTCTTTTTTTATGGACTTGGGTAGTGAAACCAGGGGGAAGAGAAATCCATTTGTCTTTATCAAATGGGGCGTTGCAATAAAGCGTAACGCGATGATCGAATATCACCTGATGCTCTAATATTTTTTTTGCTTTATTAAAGCTCTGGAAAGTTTCGTTTCCTCTGAAGACATCAGAACAAAATCCGTTCGGAGCTGCGGCTATACCAAAAGAAAGAGCAAAGATACTTGCAACACCACGATTAAAGAAAGAGAACAAACTAGGATTCATTATTTTTATAGTCAAGGTCTAAGGGTTATAAGGATATTTCGAGATCAAAGGGTATTTTCGCTAAAAGAGATTTCTTTAAAGGGTAAGCCGTTTCTGTCTTTTTCACTTAATAAAACGGTTGAAGCTGGAGGTATGGGCCAATCAACCCCGATGTCTTTGTCGTTCCACAAGATTCCTGCTTCGTCTTCAGGATGATAATAGTCAGTGCATTTGTATTCGAAGAAGGCTGTTTCTGAAAGAACATAAAATCCGTGTGCAAATCCTGGCGGAATCCATAGTTGATTGCTTTTTTCTGCGCTTAAGACAAGGCCGAACCAATTCCCATAAGTATTGGAACCCCTCCTTAAATCTACGGCTACGTCAAAAACTTCCCCAAATATCACGGAAACAAGTTTTCCTTGCGGGAAACGTTTCTGGAAATGAAGACCTCTCAATGTGCCTCTTGAAGAGAACGAGCGATTATCCTGAACGAATTGATAATGGATTCCAGCCTCTTCATACCGTTTTTTTTGCCAAGTCTCCAAGAAAAAGCCTCTTTTATCACCAAAAACTTTGGGCTGAATTTCTAAGAGGCCTTGAATAGGTGTCTCAATTATTTGCATTTTTATTTCCGACTAGATTTAAAAGATAGCGACCGTAGGCATTTTTTTTATGAGGTTCAGCCAATTCTTTTAGCCGTTCATTGTTTATCAGTTTGTTCAGCCATGCAGCTTCTTCTGGAGAGCCGACCATTAATCCTTGTCTTTCCTGGACTGCATGTATAAACGACCCTGCTTGCAAAAGTGATTCGAAGGTTCCTGCATCGAGCCAAGCCACGCCTCTTTCTATTACCTTAACTCTTAGGCTGCCTTCAGAGAGGTAAGTTTTATTTATATCTGTTATTTCTAATTCCCCTCGTTTTGAAGGGGTAAGTGATTTGGCGATCTTAATCACTTTCGTGTCGTAAAAGTACAAACCGGGGATCGCATAAGGCGACCTTGGAAATTCCGGTTTTTCTTCTATTGAGACAGCTCTGTTTTCCTTGTCAAACTCAACGACACCGTACCGTTCCGGATCGTTTACTCGATAACCAAAAACGGTTGCGCCCGCAGGGGAAGACATGGCCTCCTTAGCTAAGTCAATAAGTCCGTTTCCGTAAAAAATGTTATCGCCGAGAATCAGGCAAGTAGGGCTGTCTTTAATAAACTCTTCCGTTATCAAAAAGGCCTCTGCAAGTCCGGTAGGTTTTTCCTGGATGAAAAATTCAAAATGACAACCTAACTGACTGCCGTCCGAAAGAAGCTTTTTAAAAAGATGCTGCTGATCAGGCGTGGTAATAATTGCAATTTCTCTTATGCCGATCTGAATTAAAGTACTCAGCGGGTAATAGATCATCGGCTTATCATAAACAGGGAGCAATTGCTTACTTATGGCCGTCGTGAGGGGAGCAAGGCGGGTACCAGAGCCTCCGGCCAAAATTATTCCCTTCCAAGAACTCATTTATCTTTCCTCATAGTTTTTCTTGATCCAATCTTGGTAATTGCCATTTTTGACATTTTTTACCCATTCTGCATTCTTCAAATACCAAAGGACAGTCTCTCGGATGCCTTGGTCAAAATTAAATTTGGGCGTCCAGCCTAAATCTTTCTTAATTTTTGAAGCATCAATGGCGTAACGAAGATCGTGTCCGGGACGGTCTTTCACAAAATGAATTTGTTCAGAATAAGATTTTCCGTCTGAGCGCGGCATTTCTTGGTCGAGAACATTGATAATTGCCGCCACAACTTCTAAATTGTTTTTTTCTGAATTTCCTCCGACGTTGTAACACTCACCCGGCATAGCTCTTTCTAGCATGAGGGATATTGCGCCGCAGTGGTCTGAAACATGCAGCCAATCACGGATGTTTTTGCCGTTTCCATAGATTGGCAAAGGCTTACCTTCGATGGCATTCAGAATCATCAAAGGTATTAATTTCTCGGGAAATTGTCTCGGTCCATAATTGTTAGAGCAATTGGATATTAGGGTCGGCAGTCCATAGGTTTCATGAAAAGCCCTGACAAAGTGGTCACTAGATGCTTTTGAGGCTGAATATGGACTATTAGGGGCGTATGGTGTGTCTTCTCTAAAGGCCGAATCTTTAAAGCCCAGAGATCCATAAACTTCGTCAGTTGAGATGTGATGAAACCGGAATCTTGTTCTTTCTTCTTGAGAAAGTGACTTCCAATACTCCAATGTCTCTAGAAGGAGGTTGGAGGTCCCGAGAACATTCGTTTTTACAAATGATTCAGGATCTACCACCGACCTATCAACATGCGTCTCTGCGGCGAAATTAACCACGGCGTCCGGACGGAATTCGGAAAGGATTTTTTGAGTTCGGATTTTGTCACCGATATCGCCTTGTATGAAGGAGTAGTTTTCGTTGTCTTGGACTGATATCAAATTATCAAGGTTACCTGAATAGGTTAACTTGTCCAGATTAAGTACTTTGTCTCCTTTTTCTATTCTGTCCAGAATGAAATTTGATCCGATAAATCCTGCACCACCAGTTATTAGTAATTTCATCAGTTTGTTCCAAGGCTAAAAATTGATTTGTCGACGGGTTTCATTGGGGAAATGAGAAAATGCTTAATGGCGTCAGGGTTGATTTCATTCCCCTCGGAAAAAACAAACATCCTGCTTGCATCATAAAAAGGCTCGTTTAGTATGCACGTTCTATTAGTAATAATCTTCGAATTGAGTGTCAGAGCCTCTGATATTCTGAAGGAATAGCCCTCACCAGGCGCTAATCGCCAGAGATCTATTACTGCACGACTTTCACTCATTAATCGTAAGTAGTTTTCGTAAGACACGATCTCTCTGTCGACCTTAAAGTCCTCCAACTCGGAGGAGGGATAGTCTACAAGTAAAATTTTGACATTTAAATTGGCCTTTTTTAATGCGCTCAACAAAGGCCTTAAAGATTTTTCTCTATCTAGGCTATATGCTGCCAAGAAACAAACATCGTATTTCTTTTTAACATTCAGGAAATTAATAAGCTTTGAAGTGTTTACCTTGTTCATGGCATAGGGAATGCCAAATTTAGAGGAAGTGGACTGGTCATACACAGAGATCTTGATATCGTTTGACAACGAAAAATTTTTAATCCAAGTAAATTCTTTAATTCTACTTGGTCGCAAAATGTCAAAGTATCTAACCTCTATATTTGCAAGAGGATATTTTTTTCTTAAGTACCGAAGGAGTTCAGGAGAAAAAAGCCCAACGATGAAAATTCTTTTCTTTACTTCTTTCGGTTTAACTTGAGAGATCAGCCTATTTAGAGCTTTGTTGCTCTTGGCGATCAGATTGATTGTTTCAACTCCTTCGACCACTACATCATTTTTCTTTGCATAATGGAATTTGATTAACTCAGCCCCAACGGAACCTCCGATAAAGAATAAATCTTTTTCTTTCTGCTTGTTTAAGAAAGAGTCTAATAATTTAGGTATCTTTTGCCTATAGTATTTTCTAAGTACAAAAGAAAGCAGTGCGAAACAAATTAATTTAAAGTTTCTTGTTTTCAGGAGAGAAGGAAGTTTAAAGACAACGCAAGTTACGCCGCTAGAGAAGAGTTCAGAGAAAGCAGGTAAGTTTGGTAACGGCTTTTCTTTTCCCAGGAAGGGCTCTTTTGCCGTGCAATATATTTTTCCGTTCTTTGTGTAAATATGGAGGACTGCCATAGTGTTAAATGAAATTTTTCTTTATTTTGAGTAACTTTTGAAGTTTGCGCAGGGTTATTTTAAATAACTGGATTAGTGATCGGTAAAACTATTATTAGGCTAAAGTTTATAGGCAGCCTGTAAGGGGAGATTCTAGTAACTTGTTAAGTTGCCTTAGAAAATATTATGTGATAGTTTTCTGCGCGTGTCAGCTCTTTCTTAGAGTGATTTTTTAGTCTTGAATCGCTTACTCCAATGTCTTCCTTGATTCTTCCTCCCATCAAGCCATCTCATTATCGGCCAGATATTGATGGTCTGAGGGCGATAGCAATTGTTTCGGTTGTTATTTTTCATACTTTTCCGACTCAACTCCCTGGAGGATTTGTTGGTGTAGATGTTTTTTTTTGTCATTTCTGGCTATCTCATTTCGACGATTATCTTTAGGTCTCTCGAAAAGGAGTCATTCAGTTTTTTAGATTTCTACGCGAGAAGGATTCGTCGAATATTTCCAGCGCTTGCCTTTCTTTTGCTTGGTGCCATATTACTTGGCTCTCTCTTTTTAACACCAGAGGAATTCAAAAATCTCGGAAAGCAGACTATTTATGGATCTGCATTTGGAGAGAACATTTTCCTTATCCGTCATTCCGGTGGTTATTGGGATACAGCTACCGAAATGAAACCTTTGATGCATTTATGGACTTTGGCTGTTGAGGAACAATATTACATTTTCTATCCCTTACTTTGCTGGATCCTCTGGAAGGTAAAGAAAAGAGTCTTGCCGGTCCTTTGTGTCTTATGGCTGGTTTCTTTTGGTTTCGATCTTTATCAGAGTCAAACTTCATCTATTGTTGCTTTCTTTTCTCTCCATACTCGTTTCTGGGAACTTTGTACAGGAGGTATTCTTGCTGCTTTAGTAAACCCTAGCATTTCTTCAAAAGGATTGGTCCAGCCCATAGCCTCAAAATTAAGAGAAGAAAGAGCACGGGAACTGGGAGGGGGTAAAATTAAGTTATTGACTAATCTTCGTGAGAAGCGCAACTCCATCGGTAGCGTCGCCGGCCTTGTATTTATTTCTGCGGGTATTCTGTTTGCAACAGGAGATGCGACTTATAGACCGCTTTTGATATTACTTCCAGTCTTCGGCACATTATTACTTATCATTTTTCGTGATTCTTGGATAAATAAAAATGTTTTGAGCTCGAGTCCCTTTGTCTTTGTTGGCCTCATCAGTTATACCTGGTATCTTTGGCATTGGCCTCTCTTGTCAATTGCTAAGAACCTTAATGGAGGAAATCTCCCTAATTACCCAACTTGTTTTTTTCTTTTGTTAATCGGCTTAGCTCTTTCTCTCTTTAGTTATTTCATTATTGAAACCCCTATCCGAAAGAAAGCAATTACAAAAAAGTTAACAATTTCTCTCTCAATTTGTGTTTTCTGTTGCACCTTACTTGGTTTGCTGGTCCAAAGTCTGGACGGATTTCCAGGCAGATTAGGAGACTCCGCTGCCGCGGCTCTTTCTAGTAAGAACACTTTTCCTAAACAGAATAAATATGCAAAGGTCAAATATGGTTGTCCTGCAGATTTGGAGTTTTGTTGGGCCCCTGAAAATTCTCAGCCTTCTCTAGCTTTAATTGGAGATTCTCACGCACACTATCTAGCTTTTGGATTACAGAAAAATTGGGGCAAGCAGTTTCTTCTAATAGGCCATCCAGGTACTCCTCCTGTGAAGGGAATAATATCGTTAAAACACGAAAAAAGCAGTAAGCAGCCCTTAATGAGTAAGGCTTTGGATACTGTAATTAACGATCCCGATATAAAGACGGTGGTGTTGAGTGCCCGATGGCATTATTTTGTTAATTCCAAAAAAGGAGACTTCCAGTTATTAGATTACAAAAATGACAGTAATCTAATCACTTTGGGAAAACTTCTATCCCAAACCATTAGTGAACTCGTCATGCATAAGAAAAAAGTAATCGTGGTATTAGATGTTCCCCAGATTCCATTAAATCCGAAGAACTGTATAAAAAGTCGCCCATTGCAAACGACTGCAGGAAATTGCACCTTCCAAGAAGATCAGAGAAGAAATAATGATGCCAAAATCAACGAAATGATCGGAAAAGTTGCAAAGAACTTTTCGTCTGTCACGGTTGTTGATGCGTCAAAGGCAATATGCGATCAGGGAATTTGTTTTGTGGGAGATGGGGTAAATTCGATTTATTACCATGATGACAATCACTTAACAAATAAAGGAAGCGATCTTGTACTAAGCAAGATTCTTCAACAAGGCAAGTTCTAGTTATTTGATAGTTTTCTCCGGGCAGGCTCTGTGACCAAATTTGACTTCTTCACCTAAATTAGAGCTTGAGACCAAACTTTATCGTTCAGTCTGAGGCTCAAGAGTTTGTCTATCAATCATCGTTGGGCAGGTTTGTTACCTGTTTGGTCCACTGAGGTCTACTTTCAGCTGAAGACTGGTTTTGGAAATAAAATATGTACGCTTTGTTGGTTATAAAGAGTTATAGGGACAAAGGCAGCATTTCAAAAGTAAAGTGCTGAAGGATAATTCTTACCGAACATGTTTTATGAAGAAGGATAGTAATTTGTTCAATTTCGCTTTTGTTACTATTAACGCTCTTTTGTTAGGCCTAGGATCGCTTTGCTTGGGCCTTCGCAGCATTTTTTCTGCCGGCGTTCTTGCTGGTTGGGACAAAGGCCAACTCCTTATTTTTTCTAGCTATACCTTCGGTTTATTTACCCTTATTGCGCTAGTTTTAGGTTCAATATTCCTTGCTTATCCTTTGCTCAGAAAGAATAAAAAACTTCTCTTTGGAATTACGATTTTTCTAGATTGGATATTTCTGATCTACCTGGCTGCCGACGCTTTTATTTATCCTTTGTACCGCACACATTTGAATTTTGCAATGATTCAAATGACATTCCTCGGAGGCGGAAGAATCGTTTCGTTTTCTCTTCCGATGATATTTGAAATAGCAGCTTGGATATTAGGTTTAGGATTGCTGTCTTGGATATTTACCTTTATATCTTTCAAGTTGGCGACCTTCAAAAAGCTATCGCTCACGGCTTTGGTTCTAGTTTTAGCCGGCTTTTGTTGTTCCAACCTCTGTTACTCCTGGGGATTTGCTAATTTCAACACTCGACTTGTTTCCGTTTTTGACAAGATTCCGCTCGCTCGCCCTCTTAGGATGAACACGCAGCTTCAAAAGCTCGGATTAATCGACAAAAAAGCCATCGACGCAAGAAAGGTCTCTTTAGACGAACACGGAAAATTAAACTATCCGCTCAATCCTTTGGTGTGTAAGCCCTCAAAAGATTACAACATTCTTTTTCTGTTTGTAGACACTCTTCGGTACGACATGCTGACAGAAGAAGTTATGCCTAATACTTGGAAATTTGCCTTAAAAAATTCAAGGTTTAATAACCACTATTCGAACGGGAATAATACAAGGCACGGTATTTTTTCATTGTTTACAGGGCTCCCCGGAAATTATTGGACAGGCTCCCTGTCAAGCGGAACTCCCGGGATTTTGCTAATAGCGCTCCAGAAGAGAGGCTATGAAATAGGGATTTTTGCCGGCGCACCGTTGAATATGCCAGAGTTTCATAAGTCCATATTTGCAGGGATTTCTAATCTTCCAATCTATCCAAGAGGAAAAGGCGCTGTCGATTCCGATGCATTTGCCGTAGAAGATTTTGAAAAGTGGCAGTCTTCTCTCAAACCCGGCTCCCGCTTCTTTAGTTTCATTTTCTTCGACTCTGTGCATGCATATAGTTTTCCAAAGGAATCGAAGTACGAGGTATTTAAGCCATATTGGGGATCGATTAATCACATGGAACTGAATAATTCCTTTGATCCCGCTCCTTACCTGGCAAGATACAAAAATTCCGTCCGTTACGCCGACAACCTCATCCAAAAAGTTTTGGATTATTTAGAGGAAAAGCATCTTCTTGATGAAACGATAGTGGTTATCAGTTCTGACCACGGTGATGAATTTAATGACAATAAGCTGAATTTTTGGGGCCACGGAGGAAACTTTACGGATGCTCAAATTAAGGTCCCTCTGGTGATTCATTGGCCCGGTAAGAAACCTGCCAACATTGAATACATGACTTCACATCTCGATCTTGTACCGACCTTGCTGCCTGAGGTTCTGGGATGTGAAAACCCCACGGAAGATTATTCAGTCGGAATGTCTATCTGGAAGGAAGCGGGGCGCCGGAATTGGGTGTACTCCAAAGGATGGAGCAGAGACGCTTTTGTTGAGCCCAATAGGATTGTTCTAATCAACGCCGCAGGTGCATTGGAGTTTTTGGACAAAACCTATCGTCCGTCAAAGGATAAAACTATCCCTGCATACATTCCAGAGGTTTTGAAGGAGAATTCCAGATATCTCAAATAGATGTTTTGAGGTACTTGGCCAGTTCTTCTTTCCATTCAGGCATGGGCGCTAGCCCCAACATTTGAATGACCCTTTTCTCCAGCCGAGAATTGCTCGGCCGGGGAGCAGGGCGCACAAATTCTTTCGATGTACACGGAACCACTTTCTGGTGTAATCCAGACAATTCAAAAATGGTTTTTGCAAAGTCATACCATGTCGCGGAGCCTTCACAGGTACCGTGAACAACACCTTTGTAATCAGTTCGTAATAAGTCTTTTATGAGGTATGTCACTGCAGACGTGCTTGTCGGATTGCCTATTTGATCGTTGACAACTTTTATCTCGCTTAAATTTTTCTCGGCAAGAGAAAGCATTGTATCTACGAAATTTTTGCCATTGCTGCCGTAAAGCCATGCGATTCTGACGATCAAATGATTAGGGCAAAGCTGCCTAATGAATTGTTCTCCGGCAAATTTAGTCTGTCCGTAAACAGTTTTACCTCCATTTGCGACGTCAAATTCATGATAGGGTCGAGAAGAGTCACCTTCAAAAACATAATCTGTCGAGATACTTATTAAACGAGATCTGACCGTGCTGCAAGCGAGTGCTAAATTTCTACATCCCCATGCGTTGACCATCCAGGCGAGATCTTTTTCTGTTTCGCAGGCATCCACGCTTGTAAAAGCCGCGCTGTTTATTACGGTATCCGGCTTATTTTGTTTGCAAAAATTTAGGACTGCGTTTTCGTTAGAGATGTCGAGATCACTTCGGCCGGTCAGAAGCAGATCATGAGAAGACAGTTTCGACGCGAGTTCAGTGCCAAGCATGCCTGAAGCTCCTGTAATCCAAATTTTCATCGTTGTTTATCGCGGAGTAAAAGGGTTCAATTAGTTAGTAAGCGCCGGATCGAGAAGACAGGACTACTCTTACTGTTTTGACCAGTAAACTGATATCAAGCCAGATGTTCCAGTTTCTGACGTACCAAGCATCCAAACGAACTCGTCGAGAGTAAGAAGTATCGCTTCGACCGCTTGTCTGCCATAAGCCTGTCATCCCGGGTCTAACCATTGTGTAATCGGAAAAGAAGACGTCATATTTAATGACTTCCTCATCCACGATAGGCCTTGGGCCGACAAGACTCATTTGACCGCGAATGACATTAAAAAGCTGAGGCAATTCATCAAGCGAAGTTTTACGAAGGAATGCTCCGATCTTAGTCACTCTAGGATCATGCTTGAGTTTATGAGTCTCTTCCCACTCTTTTGCCGCTTCAGGGTTAGCCCGCAAATATTCTTGTAAGCGCCTGTCGGAGTCGACCACCATTGAGCGGAATTTATAACAGTTGAAATAAATACCGTCTTTACCGATACGCCGATGAGCGTAAAAGGCCGGTCCCGGACTTGAGGCTTTGATGGCAATGGCGATCCCTAAAAGAATCGGTGAAATCGCAATCGTCCCGACGGTTGCGACCGATAGATCGAATGCTCTCTTAAAGAATTGGTTGTACCACCGTGAGAGATTATTTTTAACGGAAATGACGACAAGATTTTCAGAATACAGTCTGTGCATTTCCATATTGGATACAGGCAGCTCCTCCGTTTCCGGTACGAAGGAAATATTCTTAACCAGAGGAAAAATTTCATCAATAAGCGTGTAAAGCCGCCGTTTGTCCATTCTTGGGGCCAGGATCAGGATGTTTTGTACTCCTGTCCGAAGAATAATTCTTGCAGCCTTGTCCGTAGAGCCGAGCCGGGGGTATTTCCCTTCGAGGGCGGTCCCAGAAGTTTTATCATCGATAATTCCTACGACTTTGATTCCAAAAAAGGAGTTTGTCGCGGAATAGTTCAAGACGCGTTTTGCAGTGTCGTCGGATCCGATGATGATCGTCGGTTCTAAAAGGATATTGGCACGGTTACAGAGGTAACGAACAAGAAGGCGAGAGCCGCAAACAAAAACGAAAACAAAACAGCCTAAGAATGCAATGAAAAGGCGCGAAACGACAGGAGCTTTGCCGGCGATAAATAAAACGACAATAGAGACGACAATGGCATAGATTACGGAGTAGAAAGTTCTCCGAATCATCTCTCCAATAGAAAGCAAACGAATATAGGTTCTGCCCCAATGGAGGAAAACCATGAAAATGAGGGGTACAAACAAGTAGAAATAAAAATTGTTCAGCTCGAACCAATCGTTCTTTCTTCCGAGTAACTCTAAAACAATGTCCCTGCCTCCGACGGCGCACCACTCGGCAATAATAATAGCCAAGTAGTCCGTAGACAACAGGAGCAGCGGCTGGAGCGTCGAACTGTACCTGTCGGTAAAAGAGATAGAGGGGTTTGCCATTTATTGCTTACTCGAAATATCTTGAACCTGAATTTTACTCCGAACCTTATTTTTGACGAATGACAGATCTGGTCCGAATCTAGGTGTGGCTGAAAGGATCATTTTTTTTGCGATGTATTTTTGATTGAGCGATTATTGTCATCGACAAGAATTGATGTTGCGGCGTAAACCGTCGCACTGTTGGTTAGATTAGAGTCTTTAGAATAGAGCCAAATTGTTCGTGAATAGATATGGCAAGTAAATCCAAAACGAAAACCGCATGGGTGTGTTCAGAGTGCGGATACGATGCTCCGAAATGGTTCGGACAGTGTCCTTCTTGTAAAGCCTACAACACGATGAAAGAATTCCGAATCGAAGCGGAGTCTTCTAATCGTTATGCGCGGGCAGAACAGGCCGCTGCAACTTCCTCGGCAAGAGGCAGGACAGCCCTCGCCGGGACCAGCGATATTCTCGATTTATCAGAAATTGAAGCAAAGGAAAGCCCGAGAATCTTAATCGGCTTCAGCGAACTCGAAAGGGCGCTGGGTGGAGGCTTTGTTCCAGGCTCCGTCGTGCTAATCGGCGGTGACCCCGGGATCGGAAAATCGACCTTGCTGCTCCAAGCAATGTGCAAAATGGTTGCTTTGGGTCAGGTTTGCCTTTATGCGAGCGGCGAAGAAAGTCCGACTCAGGTTGCGCTTCGCGCTCAGCGTCTCGGCGTTAATACTAAAGGTCTCAAATTTATCAGCGAAATTCAGCTTGAAAAAATTGAAGCGATTATTGAAGAAACGAGCCCGCAGTGGGTTGTGATTGACTCCATCCAAACGCTTTTCTCCGAAGATTTAAGTGCGGCGCCGGGGTCTGTTTCTCAGGTTAAAGAATGTGCAGCGCGGCTGACGAGAATTGCTAAACGAAAGGGCCTCGGCGTTATCTTCGTCGGACACGTCACAAAAGAGGGCGCTATGGCCGGCCCTCGCGTCTTGGAACACATGGTTGACACTGTTCTTTATTTTGAAGGGGATCCGGAGTCGAATTACCGTATTCTTCGCGCGTGTAAAAATCGTTTCGGTTCCGTCAACGAAATCGGTGTTTTCGGGATGACAGACAAGGGGTTGCGCGGCGTAAGAAATCCTTCGGCTCTTTTTCTGGCAGAAAGAAGAGAAGGAGTGGCGGGAAGCGTGACCTTTATTAATTTAGAGGGTACGCGCCCGATCCTTATCGAGATTCAAGCTTTGGTGGACAAATCCATGCTCCCCAATCCCAAACGCCTGACCGTTGGTACCGATGCCCAGCGTCTCACGATGCTTCTTGCAATTTTGCATCGTCATGTGACGCTTTCCACTTATGATCAGGATGTTTTTCTGAATGCTGTCGGCGGCATTAAGATCAATGAAACGGCGAGTGACTTAGCTGTGCTTATCGCGATTGTTTCTTCGATGACGAATCAGGCAGTCAGCAGTAAGACGGCGATTTTTGGGGAGGTGGGCTTAGGCGGTGAAATTCGACCGGTTTCTAGGGGGCAGGAACGTATCAAGGAAGCTTCTAAGCTTGGCTTCAAAAGAATCATTGTTCCTCTTAAGAATAAAGCAAGTGACATTCCTGATGTTGAAATCATCGGAGTAGACAATCTTAGAGATGCTGTAAAGGTTGTCTTTGGATCGAACCGTGTCAAAAACGACGAACAGATTTATCCCGATGAATAAAAGAGGCCGTCACTTGGACGGCCTCAAATAGACTGATTGATTATTTTCCGGAGAGTTTGTTCAACCGGGCAACCAATGACGATTCTTCTCCTCTCATCGGACGATGAGTTTCGCTCTTGGACGGTGAGGCCGTGGCCGGTCTGTCTTCGATGCCGGCCTGAGCATCGGCGTTAGCAAGATTTTCGTGCATGATTTCGTCCATGACGGAACCTTTTGCCGGCGTATTCTGATTTAGCTGTGTCACTGTTTCGTCTCCATTGGATTGTGGTCTGTAGGCGACAGTTCCGTACGGACCGTAAATATCTGCTCCGAGCTCGGGGACCTTTTCTCCCGGGAATCTCGGCGCGCGAAGCCCATAATAATTCGGGTACGGAGAAGATGGCAAGAGCAGCATCAGCAAAACTACAAGATTAAGAAGCGGAATTAGCTGGGCAATGACCCAAAATCCGCTGTGGTTTCTGTCGTGCAGACGCCGAACCGTAACCGTTAGGGACGGAAAGAAAATCGCTATGCAAAAAGTCAAATAAAGGCTTCCGAAAATCAAAGCGAGAATAGGATCTTTCGGAAAAACAGGTATCCCGTCAGACATTGCATCTTCCGGGATGTCAACAAGCTTAGATATGAACCAGAATGCCCATAAAATCAGAAGATTGATAATAGTGAAAGACCAATATTCAGTACGAGAAGCGCGCCCCTGAAACGTAAAATATTTACTGAAGCAGTAGCGATACCACTGGAAAAACATTTTTTACTCCTTTATTCTAGGTTCATTGTATTTGGGTTCAGTAGCATTTGCCTATCGTGGCTCCAAAACGTGCAGTCAAAAATCCTGCTTCGTTCCCTGACGAAAATCTCGGAAACCAATAAAATTTCAGAAAACATTAGGGTCCGATTTATGAGAACTATCCCAAAGCTTTTCTTTTCCGCAGCCTTAGCAGGTTCTGCACTCGTCATGGTAGGGTGTCAAACTGTAGAGCCTTACGTTTCTTATCCTTATGAAGTCACGGCTCAGAATGCTCGTATTTTGAAGCGGCTGGAAGTTAAAGATGTTGCAGTCGATCAAGTACGTGTGGTTAAGACGATGGATCTTGAATGTGCCGGAAACAATATTTCTATTCCCGGCCAGGAAGGATTTAAAACAATCAACGGAGCATTTTCTAATTATTGGCGTAATGCCTTGATGTCTGACTTGAATCAGGCCGGAATCTTGAATCAAAAAAATCCTAAGGTCAAAATCTACAACCTTATTGACAGCGTAAAGATTCAGGCTGAACCGACATTCCTGGCTTGGCGCATCAATATGGAATTGTTCTCCTCTAACGGTCACTCGATGAAACTGGATGTGGTTTACAACGCACCGACTGACGGACTGAAGAACATGCAGGACGGTTGCCGCCGGGTTGCCGAGACCTTAAATAAGGCGGTGAAGTGGTCTGTTCTTAAAGCAATCAGCGATCCGAAATTTGAAGCTATGGTTCAGCCCGGACTTGACTTCACGCCTTCTATGAAGGCTCAAAGCTTCCAGACGATTTTCCTTGGGGAAGACGAGAGCGAGCGCTGGGTTGACAAGGCGCCTAAGAAGCCTGAAAACTAATTTTCCTTCATCCTTTATTCAATCGAGTAGGGGGACGGGTTTCCCCGCCCCTCTCTCACAGCACCCATCGTGCGGTACCGCAATGGGCGCTTCATT
>PPYE01739971.1_pt1 | contig 37168 bp, 29 predicted proteins | sample 1559881 | NCBI WGS metagenome assembly PPYE01 (sample SAMN08240022, study PRJNA423297) | Human gut metagenome, whole genome shotgun sequencing project. | reverse complement strand
GATTGTTTTCTCCGGCTTTCATGATATCTTGGAACAGTTTTTCACACTGTATGTTTGTCCAATCATAATTTCTTTGGTAAACAGGTACTTTAAAAACTCTTTTGTTCTTCTCTAGAACATCGGAAAAGAGCCACATTCTATTAGCTTTCATTTGCAGTTCCTCACAATATCTTATTTATTCATTGTCTTTAACACCGAGTTTAAATACTTCATAATACGATTTGTAATTAAGTATTATCTTCAACCAAATTGTCTCCTAGTTGAATTATTATAAATCCAATTTTCCCATATCCATTTTACTTCCTGAAAGATACAAATCATATGCCATTGTTGCAGGAATCAACCTAATTTTTATATCTTGAAGTCCCAAATTAGAAAGCATCTCCATTCGAACTTCACCCTTATCCTCTATCTCATTGTTTTCTGTTGGAAGTAGAAAACAGTTCTTTACAGAAGAGAAATTATGGTCTTTAATAAACCGTTGATATGCCAATTGGTAAAGATACTGTTTGGTAATAGATTCTATGCCGGGCTGTCCTGTCGGAACAATTCCCTTTTCCAAATGGGCATTATAATATTTTGCATCAAATATAATAAATTGATGCTGATCATTAACCTTACAAATAGAAACTAAATCTGGTATCAATGTATCTTTTGCACACTTTCCGGTAATCGTCCACAATGGTTTCTCGATTAATTCAATCAGCTTCTGTCTTCTGTTATAATCTTCTTTCAATGGCACAGGCAATTTTAAAATGCCAAGAGGGACATCTAACTGATTATCCATAATTTCTGCACAAATTTTTTCCCATACCAGGTTGAAGCTATTTGTTCCAAATAATGACAAACACTCTGTATCGTAGAGACTTCCCCTTCTATCGATATAGGCATACATTGTCTTCAAAACTAACTGCTTTCTTGTATTAAACTGAGTATTAAGTTCGTTTTCAATTCGATATAAAATATATTCTTTATCCCCGAAATCATCCAACTCTTCATCCGTAAGATCAACACCTGCCATCTCAAATAAGTCAAGTAGCTCTGCATCTTGAAATTCTTTTGAAGCCATCGTTACTAAGCACTCATGGAGCCGCTTAAAATAATCAAAATCATTGGCGACTCTTTTACGAGTTTGTAATTCTATATAATACGGACGGTTCTCTGACAGCAAAGTGAAGGTTTCATTGATAGTCTTATCCCACAATATTTCACCAGAACCATTGCATTCAATAATATCTTCCGTATTGGTATAAACACCATTCTCAAAGTAATCTTGCAGAAGGAACAGCAATACAGCCAACAGATTAAATGAGTTACTTTCACTGCTATCATTGAACATACGAACAATCTGTTCTTTGGCATTATATTTTTCTAAAACCTTTATGACTTTTCGCAATTCATCCGTTGGTTCCTTTGCACTCAAAAGATACTTCGGATAACACTTAAGAACTCTTCCGGATACAACAATAACACCAACAAAAGTGAATACATAAAGATATTTGTTTTCACCCACCTCTACATCCACCACCTCGATGTCCTCTTCTAACAAGTCTGCCAGATTTTTTTGAACATCAGAAGCTTTCACTGCTTTAAGAACACCAAACTCTTTCAACTTTCTAATTATCGGAAGTGCATGATCTTCACTGCATCTTAAAATATGACACAGTTCTTTTTGCGTATATCTTTTCTGTTCTCGTACAAATTCAGAGATCATAGTCAGACCTCCTTATTCCTGTGGGGATTCACCGGATTTTACATCTTCCACTTCACAGTCTAACTGAATATCATGGTTAAAAATTCCGACACCTTTTGCTTCAAATTCTCTACAGATTTCTGAGTATCTACTACTATTTTGGAAACATCCCTCAAATAGTCTAGGTCTCTTCTGTTTTGCCGCATCCTCAAACAAATACATAATCACCTTGTTCTTAAATGTATTGATAAATCTGTCTCTATCAATCTCTTCACTATCTTTAGGAACAACAATGCTTCGTGATATGAAATAAGGTCCTAACTGTTTATCTTCATTAATCTTCTCTTTGGCAAGGAAGTTATTGATGGCTTTTCTCAGCTTATTCCACTCCACTTTTTGGGATTTGTCATCAGCGAGATATACATACTTACCTTGAAGATCCTGGTCATTATCATCGATTCCAAGATATGTAAAATCCCATCTTCTCTTAAAAGCAGTATCCATAGGGAACACACCTTGGTCTGCACTATTCATAGTTGCCCAAATAAACATATTATCCGGGATTTTTATTTTGTTATAGTCATCCGGATTTCCACCCAACTCTTTTGCAAGATATTTTTTTATATCTTCTGTTGCTTGAATTGGGTATTCACTGACGAAATCATCCCCCCTATCAAGGAGTTGGAAGACATCTCCGAATACTGCAGCCACATTGGCACGATTGATTTCTTCTATGATTAACAGGAATGGTTTTATATTATCTGTTTTGCTGTTCTTAAGTGCCTTGACATACATACGCATGAAAGGTCCCGGAACATACTCATAAGATATATCTTTCTTACCATTTGTTGGCTTTGAAAGATTTACATATGGTCGGATTGCTCTTCCGTGATTACGTTCAACGCTATTATCGCCAGCCGCATCTGAACCATCAGCTTTTCTTGTTTTGAAACTTTCATCTGTATACAGTCCTAGTAAAAGTGGAAGTCTTGTTAATCCATCACCTTTGAATCGTTCATAAAGCTGATCATACTTTTCTTGAGCAGTCTTTGTTTCATCAGTTAAAACAGCTAGTACTTCTTTTTCTGTTGCTAATGAAATAATCTCTGCAGAATCATCAACCATTACGGGCTTATATGTTCCAACAAAGTTTGCATACGAATAATCGGGATGAAAAGTTACTCGTTCGTAATCATCCTCATTTTCAACGCCTAACAACTCTACACGGTCTCTATTGATAGTAAAACTCTTACCTGTACCCGGTGCACCAAACAAGATTCTGTTTCTTGAAAATGGTGATTCATAACCTGTGTTGAAAATAATTCCATCAGTAATGACTACTTCTGAACTTTCATTACTTTCCTTGTCGTATTCATAATTCACTTTCAAAAGTACTATAATCTCACGAATGTCATCATCTCTTACAAATTCGACATCTGTAAGTTTTGGAACAATGATTTTCCTAAATAATTTACCAAAAATCTCTTCATTCGCTCTAACATATACTCGACTTGTATCAGTGAATTCCGTTAAATGTATTTGCATTTCTGAATCTTGCATATTTTCAACAGTGGTATAAAATTCCTGCCATGTTTCAATACTTGCATCCTTATATTTATTAACATGTTGAAAAACATACTCCATTTTCACTTCATGTAAATAGTTTAATAAGTTTGATTTATCGAATCTATAGCTATACGCTTGATCAAACTTAAAAAAGTCATTAATATCCTCAATCTGACTTTTAGGCCCCACAAATAATTTAGCTTCGCCAGCACCTTTATCAGTATCAAGCTTCATATTCTTAAAAACAAAACTTGATGGCACTCCTTTAATAATTTTGCTTATCTTTTTCATATTATTATACTTCCTTATACAAGCTCATCTTCTGCTACCGAGTTAAAAATCTGTCGCATAATTGCAATTAACACATCAACAACTATCGAGTTTCCAGCTTGTTGATACATTGATGTATCTGAAACTACAATTTTAAAACTATCACAGAATCCCATTAGCCTTAAACACTCTCTTGGAGTAAGTTTTCTTAATCTACCATTGGTATGAACATAATTATCCACACCCGCTCTGTGCATCTTATGCATAGTTGTCAGTAATGGTCTAGCCACTTCTAAATCAGTCTTTGGACGAGAATAGAAATTTTTGGTTCCAGTAGCCATGACATATTTTTCAACTTTTTCCGATAAAAAGTACTTTTCTAAATCTTCCATGGTTTTTTCCATATCTTTATTTTCCTCAACAAAAACGAAATCTCCATGCCAATTAAACTGTTGATTTTTCTTTTGACATAATGCTATCTCACCATCTATTTGCGTATAACGCTTGGTAAGATTCTTCTCGCTAGTCACAAAATCAACTCCTTTTTTAGGAAGATAATATGCACCTGAAACATTATCTAGCAATAAATCCTGCATTCTTTTTTCAAGAGGAATTGGCGTTGGAAATTCAAATTCTTTTATCATATTGATATCTTGTCTAAAACCAACTACGAACATCCTCTCTCGATTTTGAGGTATTCCATAATCTCTAGCATTTAATACAGATGGTTTCCCGTTGTATGTGTAATAGACATTATATCCGAGATCAGCAAAAACCTCCTTCATCTTCTCCCATGTACGACCTTCATCATTACTAAGAATAGCTTTTACATTTTCATATATAAAAACCTTCGGTTTTATTTCTTTTATTAATCGAGCATATTCATAAAATAGTGTACCTCTCGTATCTTCTAGTCCTCTTTGTTTTCCAACTAGACTAAAAGACTGGCAAGGACTGCCTCCAACAAACAAATCAACCTGTCCTTCATATTGTTTTCCATCCAAAAAGGCAACATTCCAATGGAAATCTTTTTCAGATATCTTGTAGTTTGCCATATAACTTTTTTTTACTTTATTCTGTGATTCTTTACCCGCATAAAGACTATCAACATATTTCTTACGAGCCTCATAACTATCAAGTTGTTTTAACTCTATATTTGCATCCAAATAAAACAGCTTGTCATAAATCATATCTAATCGTTCCGAAAGATCCTTTCCTGACTTAATTATTTTCTTGATGCTTTGTTCATAACGCTTAGCTATAATCTTTAGCGGTTCTGAATCGTATTCAATCTCATCGTTTATCAAAGTCAATATTACTCTTAATAGAAAGAATAATTTTGCCTTATCGCTAGCGCTGTCATTTCGAATTTCCAACAGTTCTTTATATTTCTTTTTCTTAGACGCTGTTGTTGCATCCATAGAACTTTTTAATATTCTGTCTACATCACCTAAAGCTTCATTGATGACCTTTAATTCGTCATCTGATACTTCTAATCTTTCTAGTAGTTTTTTCAATTCACCCTCAACTCCTACAAGCATCACATCAAGTTGAGCAGCATAATCAACAGATTCCTCATCAGCGAAATCCAAGTTAAATGCTTTCACTTTCTTTTTTAGAACCTTCAGTTCAGTTTCAATAGCATCAATATCTACTTTTACCTTAGGCAGTTCTAATTCAACATCACCATTGTCACAAGCAAACACAATTTCGTGATCCACATGCATTCTATCTAAAGCATGTTCAATAGCACCAATTCCACTGAACACCGTAGCCAATTTCAACATAAAAGTTTTCTCCTTTTTTATTACTCTGCGCTCTTTCCACTTTTGACCCATTCATCTAATTCTTCTTTTTTAAATTTCCATTGACGGCCAATTTTATGTGCAGGTATTCCATTGTTTTTCTTAATCCATTCACGAATTGTAGTAGCTTTTACTCCAAGGTATTCGGCTACTTCATCTGTATTAATCCATTTATCTTCCATATTTTTATTCATCCATTTCACCTCAACGACACAAAAAATCAACATAGCATATAATAACTTATATCGTATCACTTTTCAATGGTATGCGTCAGTTTATATCAGTTTGTATCAGTCTATAGTCCCCCCTCTAGGGGGGCAAATCCTTGTTATCCATCTCCTAGTGTCAACCTTGCCGAGCAGACCAGTTTCCACTCGGCTATTTGCAAGCATCAAAAAAGGACTTTCTGCAAGACTTCATATACCTTTTAACGATAGTCACTGAGAAAGTCCTTTAACTGCTACACTCTATTTACTTATTAGGGTTCACCTTTGTCATCAAAACTACCGTCTCCACATGTGTCGATATCGGCTGGAGAACACATTTCCCCAGCCCCGTCACCGTATAATGAACACATTTTTTCAGACTGCATTTTATTCAATATTTCTTCTCTGTCCTGCTCCATTTATGACACCTTTGTTCCTTTCTGATTTGCTCTGTAGTCTGCTTTTGCGTTATCTACCTTTAAGGTCTGATTGCATTTAAGTACAAATGTCAGTTTATATGGTGTTGGATTTCCTTCTTCATCATATCTACCGACAATTACCTTTTCTACAATGCTCTCAAACACAATTCTGTCGAATTCATCCAGAGCATCTTCATTTTCCAGTGTCTTCCGAAGCTGTGACATACGCTTGCTTATATTTTTCTGTTGTCCGATATTTTCTTCGAGATAAGCCTTTTCTTCCGTTAACTGATGAAGTTTCCGTTGAAAGCCCAACTTCTTTTCATCATAATCTTCCTGCTCTATTTTACCATCAATCAGCAGATCTGTTAACCTGCTTTTTTTCGATTCAATAGAAGAAATATCTTTTTCCAACTGTTTTACTCTCTTCAATTCGGTATCGTCTTTCAGAATATCCTCTATTGTATTCAATACCGACTGAAGAACATCAAAATTATCTGCCAGCAACCGGAATAATGGCAATATTCTTATCCCGGAGCATACGCACATATTTAATAGTATCCGGTGTATTTTTGGGAAATCTGGAAATTGATTTTGTAAGGATCATATCAATCTCACCATTCAAACACTTCCGAATCATTTCCTGAAATCCTTCACGCTTGTCTATCTTAGTTCCGGTAATTGCTTCATCTGCAAATATTCCTGCCATCGCCCATTCTTTATTTTTTCGGATTTTTTCTTCATAATAAAGTTTCTGGGATTCAAAACTGCCTAACTGTTCATCTCCATCGGTAGATACTCTGCAATAAGCAGCCACTCTTATGCGGTCAATCTGAACTGCATAATTATTATTTTTTACCTCATCTTTCTATATCATAATCACGCGATTGCTTTCACCGGATCGTCACTTCTCTCACCAGCTGGCCTGCTCATCCACCTGTTGGCATGTGGTTTAATTATGGGATTCTCAATGATTTTTTGAAAGAATGGACTCTTAGAAAAGAAGAACTGAAATCTGGTGCGATTACCAGAGATGAATATTTTGAATGGAAAATCAACTGGCCGCAGACCTGTGATGATTGTGGGATACATGAACCTAAAAGAAAATGGCGATCTTCAAATGCAAAACTGCGTGAAACTTAGCGATACTTAAATAGCCCCCTTAGAAGAAATTCAAAAGTTACCGCCTAGTGTTTAGTTATTTAATAGGGAGAGGAAGAATATCTTTTCTCGCCCCTCCCATTGAACCGTGCGTACGGGTCTCGTATACAAATCTACAACTTATATTCCAACTTTAACTATGGTGTTGTGAAGTTCACTCAACTTTCAGCATCCGATACCCCACGCCAATGTGTGTTTGGATATATTGTGGAGAGTTCGGTTCTTTCTCGATTTTTTTACGAAGTGTCGCCATAAACACACGAAGGGAAGCAATATCATTATCCCAACTACTTCCCCAAATACTTTGCGTGATGAAAGTATGGGTCAGAACTTTTCCTATATTTCTTGTCAACAGGCAAAGCAACTTATATTCAATAGGTGTTAAATGCAACTCTTCTTCATTCAAATAGGCACAACCTGCAACATAATCTACACGAAGTTTTCCGTTTACAAAAACAACCGTTTCGGCAGGAGATACATTTTGCATCATTGATAACCTTCTTTGCGTGACTCTTAGTCTGGCAAGCAGTTCCTCAACAGAAAATGGCTTTGTTAAATAATCATCTGCACCAGCATCCAACGCATCAATTTTATCGGTATCTTCACTGCGAGCACTGATTACGATAATCGGCATGTTTGACCAAGTACGGATTTTTTTAATAATCTCAACACCATCCATATCAGGAAGTCCTAAATCAAGTAAAACAATGTCAGGATTGTGTGAAGATGCTTCTAAAATTGCCGATTGACCATTGGGTGCTGTCAGATATCGGTATTCGTGCGCTTTTAAGGTTGTTGTAATTAAATTTCTGACAGATGTGTCATCTTCTACAACTAATATTAGTAACTTATTCATATACTTTGACCTCCCCTGCCGGTAATGTAAATGTGAATACTGTTCCATGCGGCATATTATCTGAAACAGTAAGTTCTCCACCGTGGGCGTTAATAATGGACTTGCACAAAGATAATCCGAGTCCTAAACTTCGGCGGCTGTCTGCAATTTGATTTGCGCCACTGTAGAACATGTCGAATATCCGTGGCTTTATTTCGTCGGCAATTCCGTTTCCGTCATCCGATATAGATACGATCGCTTGTTTTCCCCGCTTTTCTGTCCGAATAACAATATGAGAGTTTTTAGGGGTATATTTGATAGCATTATCAACAATATTGATGATTACCTGAACAATAAGCTTTGCATCCATTTTTGCAAGAAGAATTTCTTCTTTGCTTTCAACGGAAATATGATGCTCTTCACTCTTTCGGTTAATATGATGTAACGCTTCTGTAATCACGTCATCCATCAAATCTTCCGTTATACGGAGATTCAACCGTCCTTCTTCAATCCGGGTTACAGCCAGCAGGTTTTCTACAAGGTTTATCAGCCACATAGAATCATCATAAATATCCGTATATAGCTGCTTTTTTGTATCATTATCAAAGGAATCGCCATTGGACAAAAGGTTACTGGCATTACCAGAAATGGATGTCAGCGGTGTCCTCAAATCATGTGAAATAGCACGCAACAGGTTCGCTCGCAACTGTTCATTTTTTGCAAGGACAGCCGCCTCCTGTTTCTCGCGGGCATTTTTCTCATTTTCCAAAGCCAGAGCACATTCTCCGAGAATGGACAGTAGAATACTGTTTTCAAATGGATCAAGAGGTATTTCCCCCATCACGATTCCAACAACTCCATATACCATACTGCTACTGCGAACAGCAAGGTACAGGCATTTTGCATTGGAAAGCGTTCCTGTTGTGGATCCGGCACGTTTATTGTTTTTCAATACCCAGCCGGCAACGGCCTTTTCATTTTCGGAAATACATGATTCCAAATTTTCCTCAGTTACAGAAAAAATATGCGGCGTATCCAACACTTCGCCATCAGCTAAATAAAAAACGATATCTTTTCCCAAGAGTTTAATGAGCTGATTTGAAGTTGTGGATACAATTTCATTTTTATCTTTTGCCTGTTGCAATAGCTGGCTTGTATCAAATAACACTTTGGTACGGTAAGCAGATTGTGCCGCCTGTTTTGCTTGATTTTTAATCCGTATAGCAAGAGAACCGGTTAAAAATGCCGCCAAAAACATGATAATAAAGGTAACAGGATAACCCTGATCATACGCCTGCAAGGTAAATTGGGGTTCCGTAAACAGGAAATTAAAAATCAAAACACTTACAATCGAGGAAATTAGGCTGTATACCTGATGTTTCGTGATGACAGCGGTGACAAGAACGCCTAAAACAAAAACAGTAATAATATTTGCTTCGCCAAATCCAAGATTATGGAAAATCATTCCGACTAAACTGGATAAAATCAGAATCGCAGTAGATTTTAATGTATCAGTGGCAGAGAAGACGATATGGTTCTTTTTCCTGCCCCCTCTTAACTGATACACTGCAGCATTAGAAACCGTATCCGGAATAATATGCACATCCAAGTTAGGGGCATAATCAATCAGTTTTTCTGTCAGTGTCGGTTTGCTGAGCAAATGCCGTTTTGTAGCAGAACTTCGCCCGATCACAATTTTTGACGCACCGGACAAACGGGCAAATTCCGCAATCTGAAACGGAATATCTTCTCCATAAACTGTTTCAATTTTTGCCCCAAGCTGCTCAGCAAGACGAACATTTGAACGAAGGCGTTTTATATTTTCCTCGCTCATCACTGAAAAATCCGGTGTTTCTACAAACAGAGCCGTAAACTTTCCTTTGAAAGCAGAAGCCATTCTTGCGGCGGTACGGATAATTTTTGCATTAGATGGAGAAGAAGATAGACAAACAAGAATATGTTCGTCTGTATGATAATCTCCATGATTTTTAATGCGGGCATTTTCTGTGAGGATATTCACCCTGTCCGCACATCGCCACAGTGCAATCTCCCGAAGAGCTGTCAAATTTTCTATTGTGAAAAAATTTTCTACCACCTGTTTTGCCTGGGTCTGTCTGTATACATTTCCTGTATTCAAACGGTCTATCAAATCCTGTGGTTCAATATCCATTAATTTAACCTGATCTGCATTATCAAACAGAGAATCCGGAATGCGTTCCTGTACAACAATCTCCGTAATGGATGAAACTGTATCACAAAGACTTTCAATATGCTGAACATTGACAGTCGTATAGACATCAATCCCTGCATTCAAAAGTTCCTTAATGTCCTGATACCGTTTTGCATGACGGCATCCTTCGGCATTCGTATGAGCAAGTTCATCCACAAGGATAAGCTGTGGTTTTCTTTTCAGTGCCATGTCAATGTCGAATTCGTTCAGTATCATACCATTATAGAGAACTTCTCTTGTAGGAAGAACTTCTAAGCCATTCAAAAGAGCTGCTGTTTTGGGACATGCGTGGGGTTCTATATAACCGGCTACCACATCAATTCCCTGCTGTTTTGCCATATGAGCCGCTTCCAACATGGCGTAGGTTTTACCCACACCAGCCGCATATCCGAAAAAGATTTTCAAATGTCCTTTATTCCGATTTTCTTCATCGGCTTGGATTGCCTTTAATAACTGATCCGGATTGTGTCTGTTTTCGCCCATACGGTCACCTCCCTGTGCAAAAAACATTATATAAAGATTATACCACCTTTTCTTCTTTTTTTCCATTCGGGCGTGTAGCCGAAAGCAGAAAACGCTCCGAAAAATCACGCAATTTTTCGACAAATAGACCCTTCATACAATTACTGTTATTTTGCCATATCACTCTCACTGGTTTCTCAATCGTGTTGATTGGATGTACCGCAATGTCTATAGAGTCTGGAGTAATGACGCTTTGCTTTATTTGAAAGGATAAGGAACAATACTTATCTTTCAAAATATCATTGGATTCCTCTATTATAAAGCCAAAATCAAGTTTATTATTTCCTATCCCATTTATTATTTCACTTACAGAACCGTAGAACAGGTTCAACTCATAGTTTGGGTATTCGCTTGAAAATTGTTCTAATAGATCTGCAATAGAATCTATGAGTGCAGGTGTTTCAAATCCAATCCTAAGCTTAGAACCTGAAATAAGTTTTTGGGATTCATTTTCCTCGAGAAATTTATCCAGTTTTCCCATAAGAAAATAACCATAAATAAATGCTGCCAATACCACTATAAGTAAAACAAAGTCTTTCATATCACCAACTTCTTTCAAAAATTAAATATGAAAACATTTTTGAATATGTTTCGTCTCCCCAAGAACAAGCATGGTACTGCCCTTTAACAACTGCGTATCGGAACTTATTTTCAAATTCATAATATCATTTGTTTTCAGCGCCATAATATTGATGTCATATTTTTTTCGTATATCCAACTGACCGATTGTTTTTCCTATCCATTCTCCCGGTATAGATATTTCAAAGATTGCATGTTCTTCATCTAGTTCTATGTAGTCGAGAATATGATCAGCACTATAACGGATCGCAACCCAATCGGCAAGTTGCCTTTCAGGATAAACAATTTCATCTGCGCCGTTTCTTAAAAGAAATTTTGCATGAACATCACGAGAAGCACGAGACACCACCATTCTTGCACCGAGTTCCTTCAAAAGGGACGTTACTTCCAATGAATTCTGAAAATCATCTCCAATTGCCACAATACAAACATCAAAATTCCCAACACCAAGCGAACTTAAAAAATCCTCACTAGTCGCATCCCCAATCTGAGCGTTGGTTACAAAGGGAAGTACAGCATCAACTCGGGTATCTTCTTTATCTACCGCCATCACCTGATGGTGCAATTCATCTAATTTTATAGCAATATGCCGTCCGAATCTTCCCAGACCGATAAGTAATATTGATTTCATTTTTTATTCTCCTTTAACCTACTGTGATTTTTTCCTGAGGATATTTTGAACCGTTAAGCTTTTTTTCAGAAAGGGTGGCAAAAATCAAAGTCAATCCGCCCACTCTGCCCAAAAACATCAAGCAAATCAAGATTATATGAGAAACAAGTCCCAGGTCAGGAGTTATTCCCAGCGATAACCCTACTGTCCCGATTGCCGACGCCGTCTCAAACAAAGCGGTCATAAGTGGAATATCTTCTGTGCTGCTAATTACCATTCCTCCGACAAGGAATAAAACAATATACATCAAAAAAATCGTAGCTGCATTTTTGATAGTGTCATCCGGAATTCGTCTGCCGAAAAAATGAGTGTGTTCCTTTTTTCTAAATACAGATAATGCCGATGAAACGAGCACTGCAAGAGTTGTCGTTTTCATACCCCCTGCAGTAGAACCGGGCGAACCACCGATGAGCATCAGAATAATGATAAGCATTTGCCCAACTTCACTGAGTAAAGTCAAATCTGCTGTATTAAATCCTGCAGTTCTCGGCGTAACAGATTGAAACAAGGAAACCCACACTCTTTCCATAAGAGGCACATTTGAAAACTCAAAATAAAAAAAGTAAAGAGCCGGTAAGAATATCAATAGTCCTGTTACCATAAAAATCACCTTGCTTTGCATTCTGTATTTTTTTAAATGCCATTTATGATTCTTTATATCCTCCCAGGTAAGAAATCCAATACCTCCTACAACAATCAGCACCATAATCACAAGATTTACAATCGGCTGTACAGAATAAGATGTCAACGAGGAAAAAGGGGTTCTTATACCGATTAGATCAAATCCTGCATTGCAAAAAGCAGAAATAGAATGGAACAACGAATACCATATTCCTTTCCAAACCCCAAAGTCCCTGCAAAAAACAGGGGCTAAAAGAGCCGCACCAATGATTTCGATAAGAATAGTAGTCCGAATAATAAATTGTGTTCTCCGTACAATCCCCCCCACCGTTGGAGCCGAAATTGCCTCCTGCATGGTACTTCGCTGCATCAACCCGATTTTGCGTCCGGAAACAGCAGCAATCGCAATAGCAATCGTAATAATTCCCATACCTCCGATTTGAATCAGCAATAAAATAACTCCTTGACCAAATAAAGACCAGTAGGTTGCCGTATCCTTAATAACCAGTCCCGTCACGCAAACCGCAGAAGTTGCGGTAAACAAAGCATCTGAAAAGGATGTACTCTGACCGCTTTTTGTAGCAATCGGCAGCATCAAAAGCAGACTGCCTAAGAGAATCACGGATAAAAACCCTAAACTAATCACTTGAAATGATGTCATATGCCGATGTCTTGACCTGTTTTTCTGTTGCATAACTATGTCCCCATAATTTTAATTTCTTTTTTATATTTTCTTTATTCTATCTTTATTTGTATTAAATGGACGTAAGTAAGTTTGTTTTGAAATTAAGATTGTATAAAGATGAGCAGAAGTCCGAAATCTTCTGCTCATCTTTGGAGAGCGCTAGTTACAGGATACCGTCCAACATCAAATTGACTTCCAGAACATTTACGGTTTTCTCTCCAAAAACACCTAAAAATCTACTGTCGGAACAGGTCACAAGTTCAACTGGAATGGCTGTTTCCTCCATATCGGGATTTGCCTTACGAAGCATCTGCACCCGGCTCGTGATTCTCTGATGAACACATTTCTTTCTTCATTGCCATTTTTTATTTCCTCCTTTGCCTTTGAATAAAAAAAAGGACACTCATCTTCCAGAAGTTCTGAAAACAAGCGTCCTTTCGGTTTTTCTTGCCCTGTTTGCCTGTTGGTGTGAAACTCATATACCTCGCAAAGTGCCTGAATCTGAGAATTTCTATGAAATTCTCAGATCGCGTACATTCGTCAAATTCCGCATAAACACTGGCTTTACAGCCTGTTGTTTCTTCGGAACTCTCCTCATTGTCTTCACGGAAATTAAGGACTTCTACGAATTCACCCGATGTAGACAACACACGACTTCCACATGCACCGTCTCACAGAACTGATCCACCGCCGTCATCTTCTCCACACGATATCCCGCCAGCTGCATCATCTCCAGATCACGTGCCAAACTGGTCATCTTACAGGAAATATATACAATCTTATCCACCCCATAATTCAAGATCTTCGGGAGTGCCTTCGGATGGATTCCGTCTCTCGGCGGATCCAGCACGATCACATCCGGCTTCTCTTCAATCTCATCAAGCACTTTAAACACATCGCCGGCAATAAATCTGCAGTTGGAAAGTCCGTTTCGGACAGCATTTTCTTTTGCTGCCTCGACTGCTTCTTCAATAATCTCGACACCGATCACTTTCTTCGCAACCGGAGCAAGTACCTGACCAATTGTTCCTGTTCCGCTGAACAGATCAAATACAACCTGATTATCGATATCTCCGATATATTCTCTTACTGTTTCATAAAGTACTTCTGCCCCTTTGGAGTTCGGCTGAAAAAATGAAAATGGTGTAATCTTGAATTCCAGTCCGAGAAGCTTCTCGTAAAAGAAGTCCTGTCCATAAAGAATTCTTGTCTCATCACTCTTCACGACATCGGACAGAGAATCATTCAATATATGAAGGATTCCAACAATCTTTCCTTCTAATTCCAATGCCAGAAGTTCTTCTACTAATGGAGTTAAGTCATATTCTTCCTGTGTTGTCGTTACAAGATTCACAAGAATCTCACCTGTTGTATCACCACGTCTTAAAAGAAGATGACGGAGATAACCGACATGCTGCATTTTCTTGTAATAACTTACATTTCTTTCTTTGAAATAATTCAGCACACAGAGAAGAATCTTATCCATATCTTCATGGACAAGTTGGCAGTCTCCTGCCGTCAGTACATCATAAGTACTTCCTTTTTTATGAAGACCGAGAGATAACGGACCATCTTTGAATTCGTCTCCGAAAGAGAATTCCATCTTGTTACGGTAATGAAATTCCTTCGGGCTGTGCTTCACACCTTCAAAAACATATTCACCTTTTACTACCGGATCCATGATTCTGCGGATCTGTCCTTCTTTCATCTTCACCTGTTCTTCGTATGGCATCGTCTGATACATACATCCACCACAGGCCGGAAAGATACTACAGACCGGCTCTCTTGTCTCTAATGGAGATTTCTCCAACACTTCAAGAAGTCTTCCTTCTGCATTTCCTCTTTTAAATTTATTTATCATAAAACGGATCTTCTGTCCCGGAATCCCATTTTTCACAATAACATACTGTTCTTCCTCCGGAACAAATACAATCCCCTTGTTTGGGAAATCTACACGTTCAATAATCCCTTCGTAGATCTGACCTTTTTTCATCCTTTTCTCCTATCAATTCTAATCTATTTTTAACAGAAAAACAGACAGGATGGTTTCTTCTCACACCCTGTCTGCACTTTTGCAATTCACTCAAGAATTATACCTGATCATCCTCGCTGAAGTAATCATCAAAATCGTCATCAAAATCATCTTCAAAATCATCAAGATAATCCGGTGATACGAAACGATATACTGCATAAGCGATTGCAGCTACTGCTGCTACTGCTCCGATGATAGCCAGTGTCCAGATTACTGTGTTCTTCTGCTTCTCAGCCTCATTCTTATGAAGAATCTCGTTCAATCTTGTTTCTGCAATGATGTCTTCTATTCTCTTGTTCATATTAACACGTCCTTTCTTCACCTTTTGTGGTGACAGATAATCTGTGTTTATTATAACACCTGACGATTCATATTACTACTGATTTATCATTTTTTTATAACTTTCTCATACCTTTACAAGCTTGGCAAATTTTGCAAACATCTTGCGTGTTCCGACACTGTCAAATTCAATCGTAACCTCGTGATCTCGTCCGCCTTCTTTGATATCCGTTACTGTTCCTTCTCCAAACTTCACATGACGTACCCGGTCTCCGACCTCATAACCAAGTGGACCATTTCCACCTGCTGCCAGCTGACTGCCCTTCTGCAGGGATGCCAGTGCCTGACTTCCTGTAACTGTCTTACTCGTTCCCTGATTCTTCGCAGGTGCCATTCCGCCAAATGCTCCTCCGAATGCCTGTGCCCGAAATGCTTCTCTGGCACGTGCATATGTATTCTGTTGTGCTGGCATCTCCGTCTCCTGAGTAAACTTCTTGTTTCCTGTATCAAGCAGTTCCCTCGGGATCTCTTTCACAAATCTTGACATCGGATTGTACTGTGTCTCACCGTGCACCATTCTTCTGCGCGCACTTGTCAAAGTCAGTTCCTGCTCTGCCCTTGTAATTCCAACATAACAAAGTCTTCGCTCTTCTTCCAGTTCTTCTCTGTCTCCCGCATTAATACTCATATATCCCGGGAAAAGTCCATCTTCCATCCCTGCAAGATAAACACGTGGAAATTCAAGTCCCTTTGCACTATGTAAAGTCATCAGAACAACATGTTCCTGGTCTTCATCCAGACTGTCAATATCCGCAACCAAAGCAACTTCTTCAAGGAATCCACTCAATGTTGCCTTTTCATCTTTATCCTGACAACTTTCCTCATAAGTTGCCGCTTTACTGATCAGCTCATCTATATTCTCTTTTCTTGTTTTCGCCTCTTCTTTATCTTCATTTTCAAGGCTTTCTATATATCCTGTCTTCTCAATCACTTCCTGTAAAAGATCTGTGATACTCATCTCTTCTGCCAACGTCTTAAAATACTCGATCAATGCCGCAAAAGAGTCCAGTTTTGTTGCACTTCTTCCCACTCCTGCGATCAGCCCCGGTGCCAGTAAAGCCTCATAAAACCCAATTCCACGTTCTGTCGCAGACTCCTGAATCCGGTTAATTGTTGTAAGACCGATTCCTCTCTTTGGGACATTAATGATTCTTCTAACCGCAACATCATCACGTCCATTGTCGATTGTCTTGAGATAAGCAAGAAGATCCTTAATCTCTCTTCTCGCATAGAAATTCACTCCACCGACAATCTTATAAGGAATGTTCATGGCAATAAACTTCTCTTCCAGCAGACGGGATTGTGCATTCGTACGATAAAGAACTGCACTGTCATTATAGGAACCTCCCTGTCTGACAGCACTTTTGATATCTTCGCCAATGAAATCTGCCTCATCAAACGCAGTATCGAACTGACGCAGACGAATCAGTTCGCCTTCTCCGTTCTCCGTCCAAAGTGATTTTTCCTTTCTTCCACGGTTATTCGCAATCACGCTGTTCGCTGCATTCAGAATATTCCCTGTAGATCTGTAGTTCTGCTCCAGTTTGATCACCTTTGCATCCGGAAATTCATGCTCAAAGTCAAGAATATTTCGGATATTCGCTCCACGGAACTTGTAGATTGACTGATCATCATCTCCAACGACGCAAAGATTCTTATATTTTCCTGCAAGAAGGCTTACCAGCTGAAACTGAACTGTATTTGTATCCTGATATTCATCTACCATAATATAGCGGAATCTTTCCTGATAACTCTCAAGCACATCCGGCTGTGTCTGCAAAAGCTGTACTGTCTTTACAAGCAGATCATCAAAATCCAGCGCATTATTCGCCTTCATCTGCGCCTCATACTCACGGTAAACCTTAGCAATCTTCATCTTTGCAAAGTCTCCTCCGGCATTCAGTTCAAATTCATCCGGAAGGATCATCTCATTCTTGGCAGATGAAATTGCTGAAAGCAGACTTCTTTCTTTAAACACTTTCGTATCCACATCTACTTTCCGACAGACTTCCTTAATTAATGTCTTCTGATCATCTGTATCATATATCGTAAAATGATTCTCATACCCTAATCTGTCAATAAACCTTCTCAAAATACGCACGCACGCAGAGTGAAATGTACTCACCCATACACTTTCCGCTCCAAAACCGACAAGGTTATCCACACGCTGGCGCATCTCTTCTGCCGCTTTGTTCGTAAATGTGATTGCAAGAATATTCCATGCGTTCACGCCACGTTCTCCGATCAGATATGCGATCCTGTGCGTCAGAACTCTTGTTTTTCCTGAACCGGCTCCGGCAAGGATCAGAAGAGGACCGTCCGTGTGGTAAACAGCCTCTCTCTGTGGTTCATTTAATTTATCATAAATGCTCATCTTTCCACTCCTTTAAAGTTATAAAGATATCTGTAAATGTATTCCCATTATCAAACACACGTTCCTGTTTGTCAACTACATTTTCCGGCCTTCTTATCTTTTGCTTGCTATCTAGTTTTAAATACTATATAATAAATGTATTGAGGTGATAACATGAATATAGACACAAGTAATCTGTTAAACAGCATTTTAGAAGAACTTTCTTCTTTAAGTTATGTGCATCCCGGCGATGTTCCGAATATTAATCTTTACATGGATCAAGTAACTACTTTTATGGATGAGCAGCTGGCTTCGACCAAACGTTACCCGGATGATAAGATCCTGACAAAGACTATGATCAATAATTATACGAAGAACAATCTTCTTCCACCCCCGGTGAAGAAGAAGTATTCCAGAGAGCACCTGCTCCTTCTGGTCTTCATTTATTATTTTAAAAATATCCTTTCAATCAAAGATATTGAGACAGTTCTTGCACCGCTCACAGAGAAATATTTTCCGGATGGAAGCTCTTTTGAATTAGCGAATATTTACAAAGAAGTCTGCAAGATTGAAAAAGAACAGCTGGATTCCATCAAAGAGAATGTAACTGCTACTTATGAGAAATCTGCTGAGACTTTCACTCATCTTGCTGATGGCGAAGATAAAGAGATCTTACAGCAGTTTGCATTTATATGCAGCTTGAGTTTTGATGTATATATCAAGAAAATGATCATTGAACGGATCATTGATGACCTCTCTTCCAAGTCTTCAAAAAACGAAGAGAAAAAGAAAGGGAAATAAACAATTCTGTTTAAAACAAGATACAGCCTGCGAAAGACTTTTTCAGGATCTTTCACAGGCTGTATCTTTTGATTGATAAAAGGTATCTTATTGTAAGTTTAATTCTCAAGTGTTATTCTTCCGTTCCATTCTCTTCCTCAGCAAGCCCTACACGTTTGAAAACCATATCATATCCATCATTCCCATAATTAAGAGAACGGTTCACACGACTGATTGTCGCAGTAGATGCTCCTGTCTTCTCCGCAATCTCCAGATATGTCTTCTGTTCACGGAGCATTCTTGCCACTTCAAATCTCTGTGACAATGAAAGCAGCTCATTAATCGTACAGATGTCTTCAAAAAATGTATAACACTCTTCTTTATTCTCAAGGCTTAAGATTGCCTGAAACAGATAATCTACTGCCTCGGTTCTGATCTTCTTACTCATACGAAACAATCTCCTTCTCAACCGGCTAATTATACGATGGCTTACGGTATACCATAAACCATAGCAATACCTTTTGCCTTTTCAGGCCACTTTTTGATTTTATCACATTAAATTTTTAAAGTCTACCATTTCTTATGAATTTAAACTAAATTCTTGCACAATTTTGATTTTTTTCTAAAATATTTTATGTAAAACACACTTTTTTCGTTGTTCTTCCTCTTTTAAGATGCTATAATAAATCTGTTATAAATATTTTGATACAAAAGAGAGGAGTACATGATTAATATGAAGTGCCCAATATGTGGAAAAGACCTGGATTTGCAGAATAAGCAGATTGGCACCAGCGAAAACGGGGATCCAATCTTTAATGAATATGCAATCTGCCATAGCTGTAAAAAGCAATGGAACCTTGATAAACAACGTGCGAAGAAGATCGCTGCTAAGAAAGCTGCCGAAGAGAAAGCAAAAGCTGAAGCTGAGGCCCGTGCCGCTGAAGAGAAGGCAAAAGCTGAGGCTGAAGCCCGCGCTGCTGAAGAAAAAGCGAAAGCTGAAGCTGAGGCCCGTGCCGCTGAGGAGAAAGCGAAAGCTGAAGCTGCCGCCCGTGCTGCTGAAAAAAAAGCGAAAGCTGAGGCCGCCGCCCGTGCCGCTGAAGAGAAACGAGCTGCCCGCAGAGAAGCAAAAGCGCGTGCCCGCAAAGAAGCGATTGCCCGCCTTGCTGCTGATAAAGGGATTTCAGAAGAGGAAGCTGAGCGTATCCTTAAAGAAAGAGCCAGAGCACGCAAAGCCGCTGCACAGAAAGCTGCCACTGCTCCCACTGATGCTACTGATGATTCCGAAGAGCAGAAATATGGGAATATTCCAGCGGAAGAGATCCGTGATAAGCGTGAAAAAGCAGTTCGCAAGGGATACGAAGATATGCTTGCAACTGATCCTGACAGTAAAGCTGCCAAGAAGAAAAAGAAAGAGGAAACCGAAACTGCGAAAGCAAAAGAAGATGTAAAATCCAGAAAAATGAATGACTATGATGATGCGAAATCCTCTGATGATGAAGATGATGATGAATATGAATATGTAGACGAATATCCACGTTTCAGACCTGGGCGCATTATCCTTGGAATCATTTCCCTGCTTGCATTTGGTTTCTGTATTTATAAAGGTTTCGTAACAGGACTCAGCACATCAGGAGCTGACGTGACTTCTGCCCCTGGCATGAATTATGTCATTGTTGCTCTTTGTATGCTTATCACTGCACTGTTATACTTCATCATGAATAACCGTGATACACTTTTTGCATTCCTTATCCCGATGATTGTCTATATCGGCGGTGCTGTTTTTGCTTTCCTGAAACATGGAGATGAATTCGAGCTTCTGATTTTAGCCGGTGTAAGTGGTGTACTTGCTGTTATTTCACTGATTCTCGCAATTGCTTCCCGCGGTGGAGATGATTACGATGATGAAGATGATTACGACGATCCATTTGAAGAAGAACACGATAATTAAAATCGCGTTGTAAATCTTTTTGGTTTCTAAGAACAATTTATATAAGATAATTACAAAGGAGTATCATTCTGTGATACTCCCCCTTTTTGTCCTGGTATGCATTTTTTATGTCATACATCTAAAATATTTTTAGGTGTCAAAAAACTTTTTTAGAATAGTTGTTGCTTTTTGTTGAATATGTGATAAAATATACCTATAGGTATCTTTATATAATTAAAAATACACAACAAACACATACTCCTCAAAGATTTTTCTTTGGGGATTTTGTCACAAAGAAAGGAGTAACTGACATGGCATCATTTATAGTAAATGGTCAGGAAGTCTCACCTTCAAAGAATCAGAAACTGTTACGGTTCCTGCGTGATGAGCTGCACATTACCTCTGCAAAGGATGGCTGCAGCGAAGGCGCTTGTGGAGCCTGTACTGTTATCATTGATGGACAGACTTGCAAATCCTGCGTACCTGACACAGATTCATTGTCCGGAAAGAATGTCATCACAGTCGAGGGACTTTCTGATTGGGAACAGAAAGTTTACACTTATGCTTACGGGAAGGCAGGCGCGGTACAGTGCGGATTCTGTATTCCTGGTATGGTTATGTGCACAAAAGCACTTTTGGATGTAAATCCGGAACCAACCGATGATGAGATTCGCTATGCGCTGCGCAACAACTATTGCCGCTGTACAGGATATGTTAAGATCATGGACGCGGTACGTCTGGCAGCTAAGATTCTGAAAGAAGGGGTTTTACCAGATGATGGAGATCCTAGCTGGACTCTTGGTTCCCGTGTTTCTCGTATAGATGTTGAAGAAAAAGTGCTTGGAACAGGTAAATATCCGGATGACTATTATCCGGAAGGAATGCTCTATGGCGCTGCTCTTCGTAGTAAATATCCACGAGCTCGCGTACTTTCTATTGATACCTCTGCTGCCGAGGCTCTACCTGGCGTAGAAGCAGTTGTAACAGCCGATGATATTCCTGGGGAGAATAAGATCGGACACTTAAAACATGATCAGTATTCACTGATTCCGGTTGGTGGACTGACTCATTATCTCGGAGATGCAATTGCCCTTGTAGCTGCAACTGACATGGCAACTGTAGAAAAAGCAAAGAAACTTATTAAAGTTGAATATGAAGTACTTCCTCATGTGCATACAGTGGAAGAAGCTGCTGCTCCGGATGCACCTCTTGTTTATGATGAAGAAGAGACTAACGTATGTGCTTATAAGCACATCAGCCGCGGAAATGCGGAAGAAGCAATCAAGAATTCCAAGTACGTGATCTCACATCACTTTGAGACACCTTGGACTGAGCATGCTTTCCTTGAACCGGAATGTGCTGTTTCTTTCTATGATGAAGACGGTGACATTTTCGTATATTCAACAGACCAGTCTGCTCACCAGACACTACACGAAGTTACACTTATGCTTGGAACAGATAAAGTAAAAGTTCAGAACGCATTAGTCGGCGGTGGTTTCGGTGGCAAAGAGGACATGACTGTTCAGCATTTAGGTGCATTGCTTACTTACGTAACAAAGAAACCGATAAAGATGAAATTATCCAGAGCAGAATCCTTGCTTGTTCATCCGAAACGTCACCCATTCTACATGGATATGACAATGGGATGCGATGAGAACGGAGTGATCCAGGGTGTAAAAGCGATTGTCAAATCTGACACAGGTGCATTCGCTTCTCTTGGTGGCCCGGTTCTTGAACGTGCATGTACACATGCAGCAGGACCTTACCATTATGAAAACTTTGAGATTGAAGGAACTGCTTACTATACAAATAACCCACCAGCCGGAGCATTCCGCGGATTTGGTGTTACACAGACTTGTTTCGCAACAGAGACACTTCTGAACATGATGGCTGATAAGGTAGGTATCACACCTTGGGAAATCCATTACCGTAATGCGATCCGTCCAGGCGAAGTACTTCCGAACGGACAGATTGTAGATAACTCTACAGGTCTTGTAGAGACACTGGAGGCTGTCAAAGAAGAGTATGATGCTGCACTTGCGGCCGGTAAGGCTGTTGGACTTGGTTGTGCTATGAAGAATGCCGGCGTTGGTGTTGGTATTCCAGATACAGGACGTGTAAAATTAATAGTTGAAGAAGATGAAAAACTTCACATCTTCACCGGTGCTTCCTGTATTGGTCAGGGACTTGGTACTGTACTTGTACAGATGATCGTTACAAATACAGATCTTTCCCGTGATGATATCGTCTATGAGCGAAGCAACACATGGATTTCACCTGATTCCGGTACAACTTCCGGTTCTCGTCAGACACTTGTAACCGGTGAAGCGTGCCGCAGAGCATGTGAAAAATTCATGGAAGCGAAAAACAGCGGTAAGTCCATGAAAGATATGATTGGAGAAACTTTCTACGGAGAGTATCTCGCTAAGACTCATCCACTTGGTGCAGATGTGCCTAATCCGATATCTCACGTTGCTTATGGATATGCAACTCAGGTCTGCATCCTTGATCCTAAGACAGGTAAGATTGAGAAAATGATTGCCGCACATGATGTTGGTAAAGCTGTCAACCCTCTCTCCTGCGAAGGTCAGATTGAAGGCGGTGTTGTAATGTCAATGGGATATGCACTCAGAGAGCAATATCCAATCGATGACAACTGTAAACCAATTGACAAATATGGTTCCTTAGGACTTTTCCGTTCTCACGAAGTTCCTGAGATTGAAGCAATCGTTATTGATAAACCTGATCTGGATGTTGCCTGTGGAGCAATCGGTATCGGAGAGATCACATCCATCCCTACTGCTCCTGCAATCGCGGATGCATATTGCAGATTTGACGGAGAAAGACGCTACAGCCTTCCTCTTTCTAACACACCATACGAAAGGAAGAAATAATCATGGCAATTAAAAAGAGATTTCCTTACCGGGCAGCTCTGGTTGCCTGTAACGGTGGCTGCCGCGCAGCCGGCTCTGAAGACGGTGGATGCAAAGATGGCTGCATCGGATGTGGAGCCTGTATAGAAAAATGTAAATTCGGCGCGATTTCCATGAATGAATATGGCGTTGCCGAAGTAGACGAAGAAAAATGTATTGCCTGTGGACAGTGTGCAAAAGTCTGTCCACAGAACCTGATCAAGATTCACGAATGTGCAAACTACATTGTAGTAAAATGCTCTAACAAAGAAAAAGGAGCTGTTGCACGTAAACAGTGTGAAGTCAGTTGTATTGGATGCGGTATTTGTGAAAAAACATGTACTGCAGGTGCAATTCATGTAGAAGATAATTGCGCAGTAATCCAGGAAGACATCTGCTTAAGCTGTGGAATGTGCTCTGTAAAATGTCCAAGACATGTAATCCATGATCTCCGCGGAGTATTTACAGCAGTAAGATAATACAAAAGCTATCGACTACGATAACAACACAGATATGTGTTAAGTTATTGTAATCGATAGCTTTTTTATCTACTCATCTTCATCCAGAAACTCGATATCATCATCGTCATCAAGATAATCTAAATCATCCAGATCATCCAAATCATCTAAGTCATCCAGATTTTCCAGATCATTCAAGTCATCTAAGTCATCCGGATCTTCATCAAAATCATAATCCTCTGTCGCATCTGCCTCATCAGCAGTTACTTCAATTTCGACGTCTTCCTCCCAGTCTTCCTCGTCTACATCAAACTTCTCTTCTTTAAAGTTCTCCACTTCATCCTCTTCCAGGTCATCTTCAAGATCATCAAATTCATCCATGCTGACAACTGTTGTGCCCTTGTCTTCTTTCAGGACATTTTCCGGAAGACTCTCCATGATCTCATCCAGCTCATCAAAATCATCCAGATTCTCAACCAGCGCCCTTGCCTTCTCGACTTCATTTTCTGTAGAATGTTCTTCACGGATCTCTGCAGCTTTAAGTAAATTCTTTTTCTTACGTTTTCCGGATTCCAAAAGAAGCTGGATCCAGATACTAAGTACACCAATTGCAACACAAAGTGCCACATGAATCATTCCGTTTTTATATGGCTGCAGATAAAAGATACTGCTGCCCGCTGCCATTGCTCCAAATACAGAAGAAGAAGCAATCAGCATAAAGTTATGAAACTTAATAGAAAGCAATGCACACACAAGACCAATACCCGCACAGATTCCATACATAATAAAATCCTGTGGTTTCATCAAATGTACACTGACAACAAAGACGAGTACCGCTACAGTCACAAATCCACCAATCTGCTTCTTCCATGCACCAAGCACCGCCAATACAAGTCCCACACCTGCTCCCGCCGCCAATGAGATCATCTGATCCAGACCTGCAATCACTCCGACCGCAATTCCAGCTGCACATCCTGCCGACAATCCTGCGATCACAGACCAAAAACGTACTAACTTCAGCCCCGTCAGACATAACAGTACTGCTCCGACCGTTATAACGATCAGAGAAACAAATTCCATCTGACTCAAATGATGACTGCTTTCATTAAGTCCAGCCAGAACAACATCCAGGTCAAAATTCAGAATTGTATCAATCATATCATTTACATTCATTATTTACACCTTCGTCCCTTACTATTTATTACTCACTACTGCTCATTTTAGCAATTTTTTTTACTGATTACAAGTGTTCATTTCACCTTTCCATTGACTTCTTATTCTTCTCCACTTAAAATAGAAGAGAAATGCTATTGCTGACCGCATAATACTATGAACAGCAATGAAATGCTAACATAAAGGAGTTTATTATGGAACAGTTAAGAATACCTGCTGGCTATCATTCCCCTCTTACAATTCGTGAGACAGAAGTAGCCATCAAAGAAGTGAAAGACCACTTCGAGCGTGCTCTAGCAAAGAATCTCCACCTGACACGAGTGTCAGCACCACTGTTTGTCCGTCCAGAATCTGGTCTGAATGATAACTTAAACGGTGTTGAACGTCCGGTTTCCTTTGACATCAAAGAACAGGATGGTTCTGTTGCAGAGATCGTTCATTCTCTTGCAAAATGGAAGAGATATGCATTGAAGAATTATAATTTCCATTCCGGCGAAGGACTTTACACAGATATGAGTGCGATACGTCGTGATGAAGATACAGACAACATCCACTCTCTGTATGTTGACCAGTGGGACTGGGAAAAAGTAATTTCTAAGGAAGAACGTAACACAGAGACACTTCAGTACACTGTCCGCAAAGTCTACCGTGCTCTGAAAGATACAGAAGAATACATTTCCAGACGTTACAACTATATCGATCCTCTTCTTCCTGATGATATCTTTTTCATCACTACACAGGAATTGGAAGACCTTTATCCGGATCTTACTACCAAAGAACGTGAAAAAGCGATTGCGAAGGAAAAAGGCGCAGTGTTTATCTCCAAGATTGGTGGCGTACTTGCTTCCGGCGAAAGACATGATGGTCGTGCTCCGGACTATGATGACTGGGAGCTGAACGGTGACATTATCGTTTACTATCCGGTTCTTGACATCGGTCTTGAACTCTCTTCTATGGGAATCCGTGTTGACGAAGACTCATTAAAGGCACAGCTAAAAGAAGCCGGATGTGAAGATCGTGCAGAACTTCCATTCCAGAAGGCACTGCTGAACGGCAAGCTTCCATATACAGTCGGCGGCGGTATTGGACAGTCCCGTATCTGTATGTATTACTTAAGAAAGGCTCATATCGGTGAAGTACAGTCTTCCCTCTGGCCTGAAAATGTAGTTGAAGCTGCTGCTGATGCCGGCATCCACCTTCTCTAAACACAAGACAGACCAGCCAATTATATGATAAAAAGCAGATTCGAATTCTACTGGAGCATCTCTCCTTTGAATCCGAATCTGCTTTTTCATTCTCCTCTTATTCTACAATCAGCAACTGTTCTTTCTCTTCCTCAGACACCCTGTTCCAAAAAACATTAAAATCATCAAATTCCGGCAAATAGATATCTGCCGTATTCCAGATCTGCGCCAGATTCTTGTCATTTGCCTTATCATAAACTGCTACTGTCTTAAATCCCGCATGCTTTGCCGTTCTCAAAGCCTGGTAAGTATCTTCAAACACCCAGGTCTGTTCCGGCTCCGTATCCAGCTGCAAAAGTGCTGCAAAATAAATATCCGGCTGATCCTTACCGCTTCCGATCTCAGATGCTGTAAAAACTCCTTGAAAATAAGGTAATACCTTCAATCTGCTCAGAGCTGCTTCTGCATTCTTCCGGTCACCGGTTGTTGCGATCACCATAGGAATCTTCCGCTCTCTGAATTCCTCCAGATACTGACGAACCCCTTCTTTCAATGGAACTCGTTTTGCATAATAGTCTTCCACTTCCTTATTCAGTCCCTGTACAACCTCTTCCACTGTCTTCTCCAGGTTATAATGTGAGATCAGATAATCTGCCGCCTCCTCCAGGCTCATCTCAAATAACGTCTCCCCCAGGTTCTTCTCGGCCTCAATTCCCAAATGATCCAGGTACAATTCTCCAAGATTCTCCCAGACAGGCATGGAATTGAGAAGGACACCATCTACGTCAAATATTACACCTTTTATCATGTCATTCCTCTTTTCTGCTATGCACTACATTATAGTCTCCCTGGAAACACATGTCAACCATTAGAAAAAGACCTTCTGCCAGCAGATCAACCACTTGCAAAAGGTCTTTATAAAATGCTGTTATTTATTTTGTCTCAAGGATCTTATCAACACTTGCCAGTTTTACACTCAATACAAATACTTCAGCGGCAACTGCAAGTTCTTCCGGTGTTGGATAAGACGGTGCGATACGGATATTGCTGTCATGTGGATCTTTTCCATAAGGGAATGTTGCTCCCGCTCCTGTCATAACAACGCCAGCTTCTTTCGCCTTCGCAACAATCGCTTTCGCACATCCATCCAGCGCATCAAAGGAGATGAAATATCCTCCGCGTGGCGCGATCCAGGATCCAATCTCAAGTCCGCCAAGTTCTCTTTCAAGAACTTCAAGAACAGTCTCAAACTTCGGACGCAGGATATCTGCATGTTTCTTCATATGTTCTACAATTCCGTGAATATCTCCGAAGAATCTTACATGACGCAGCTGATTTACCTTATCATGTCCGATCGTCTGCACACGCATTGTGCTTCTGATATCCTCCAGGTTCGCATCAGATGCTGCCATTGCTGCAATCCCTGATCCCGGGAAACTGATCTTGGATGTAGAAGAAAACTTGTAAACCATATCCGGATTACCGGCCTTCTTACACTCCATCAGAATCTCAATCAGATAATCCTGCTTATCTTCATATAAATGATGTACACAGTAAGCATTATCCCAGAAGATACGGAAATCTTCTGCTGCCGGCTTCAGGTTCGCAAAACGGAACACTGTCTCATCAGAATATGTGATTCCCTGTGGGTTAGAGTACTTCGGTACACACCAGATTCCTTTGATTGCCGGATCACTGCTTACAAGTTTCTCAACCATATCCATATCCGGTCCTGTTGATGTCATCGGTACATTGATCATCTCAATTCCGAAATGCTCTGTAATCGCGAAATGTCTGTCATATCCCGGAACCGGACATAAGAATTTTACCTTATCAAGCTTACACCATGGAGTACTTCCCATGATACCATGTGTCATTGCACGTGCTACCGTATCATACATCACATTCAGACTTGAGTTTCCGAAAATGATCACATTATCTTTCGGAACTTCCATCATATCTGCAAGAAGCTGTTTTGCTTCATCAATTCCATCAAGTCCACCATAGTTACGACAGTCAACACCATCTTCACAAGTCAGATCAACACCACTTGTCAGTGTATCCATCATCCCCATTGACAGATTCAGCTGGTCTGCTGACGGTTTTCCTCTGGACATATCCAGTTTCAGACCTTTTGCCTTCACTTCTTCAAACTGCGCCTCCAGGCCACTCTTTAATTCCAATAACTCTTCTTTGCTCAAATCTTTATATGCAGTCATTACAGGAATCCTCCACTTTCTTTATTTTTTCACTTTTGTTATTGTATATAATTTTTGACGTTTCGTCAATGGGTTCTTGCATTCTTTTTTATTTTTTTGTTTTTTTTAGCTTTATTTCCACATGTTTTGCATTTCAAAAATGCTTTTCATTCATTTTTCACTATGTTCTGTGTTATCACTCTATCCCATCAGGTTTTATTTATGCATTATTGATTTTTCCTCCCCTCCTGTGATATCCTTAGAAAGTAGATTCCAGTCAGCATTCCACTTGACTGCGAATAAAAACCTTATAATTCTATGGAGGTACTAAAATGAATTTTACATTTGCACACAATAACCTGAATGTATATGATCTTGAAAAATCACTGGATTTTTATCAGAAAGCTCTGAATTTAAAAGTAGAACGTGAAAAACTTGCCGATGACGAAAGTTTTAAGCTTGTATATCTCACAGACGGTGTGACCCCGCATCTTTTAGAACTCACCTGGCTGCGTGATATGGATCGACCATATGAACTGGGAGATAATGAGATCCATCTTGCATTTGCTGTCGATGATTTCGATGCTGCTTACAAAAAACATAAAGAGATGGGATGTATCTGCTTCGAAAATCCATCTATGGGAATTTATTTTATTGAAGATCCTGACGGATACTGGCTGGAAATTGTACCGGGCAAATAAAAAAAGTTTAAAAAAAGGAATCAGCATCACTGATTCCTTTTTTTGATTCTAATATCTTACATAATATGTAACACGTACAGAACTTACCTTAACCGGCACTCCTGTCTGCTGTGCTTCGATCATCTGTCCTCCGCCAATGTAAATCGCTACATGCCCCGATGTCCAACAGATATCTCCCGGCTGAGGATTGCTTACAATTGTTCCTGCTGCAAGAATAGCTCCACTTGTTCTTGGAATTGAAATTCCAGCCTGTCTGTAACAATACTGTACAAGTCCTGAACAGTCAAGTCCAACTCCCGGTGTAGTTCCGCCCCATACATATGGAACTCCGATCTGTGAATAAGCTGCATTTACAATAATGCTTCCCTTATCAGCACTATAACTTGGGCTTGATGAAGAAGAACTTGAGCTGCTTGAACTGTTGGAAGAACTACTGCTTGAGCTACTGGAGCTTGAACTGCTTGAGCTTCCTGAACTTGAGCTGCTGGAGTTTGAACTGCTGGAAGAACTATTGCTTGAGTTATTTCTATTAGATGAACTACTGCTTGAGTTATTCTTCTTAGCTGCTTCCTCAGCTGCTTTCTTCGCTGCTGCTTCTTCTGCTGCTTTCTTCGCTGCTTCTTCCGCTGCTTTCTTTACAGCTTCATCAATCTTAACATCGAGATTTGCGATTTCACTACTCTTCTCTGTGATTGTTGTATTCAGTTCATCCTTCTGCGCATCATACGCTGTCTGTGTCTCCTGCAGATCAGCCATCTTTGTCTCAAGCGTTGTCTTAAGATCTTCTACTTTCTGAACTGTCGCAACATACTCTTCGAGCTTGTCTCTGTCATAAGAATGTACCTGCTGGGAATATTCTGCCTGCGTCAGTACACTGGAAATATCTCCGGATGTCAGTACCTTCTCTACTGTAGCAGTTCCTGTTCCTTCTTCATACATATACTTAATACGAAGCTTCATAGCTGCATACTGCTGTTCCTGTTCCTCCTGCGCTGTCTTCAGATCTTCCTCCGTCTGAGAGATTTCCTCACCTGTTTCGATCAGATCATTCTCAAGATCAGAGATCTTGGTCATAAGTGAATTCAGCTGTGTCTGAAGATCGCTTACCTGATTCTGTGTCTCCTGCTTCTTCTGCTTCAGATCACTGACTTCGTCGGCAAGTACCGGTGTAACAGTCATTGTACATGCAAGTGTTACTGCAAGAATCATACTGCTTACTTTTTTTAACTTCATCTTTCCACCTATCCTTATTTTTATCTAGTCCCCCATGTGATGCATTATAATTTTTCGTATCACAATTCATTGTAAATAGTTACATTATAATTCCACATACTCATATGTTATAATACAACATCTATTGTGTTTTTTCAACATATTTCTCGTAACAAGAGGGTATTTTATTTACATTTTACGCTCAACATTATAGCGTATTTATGTAATATTTTCAATAGTTTTCCTTACTTTTTTCATTTTTTCGTAACATTTTTGTAACAAAAAATCTGGAAAGTTCTCTTTATTCTTAGATAAACTTTCCAGATTCTTGTTTCACTGTATGATCTTTTATTTTCTACTGAATATATAAGTTTGTATATCCCATCAGGCTTTCATCTACTTCTCTTGCCACTTCACGACCTTCACGGATAGCCCATACAACAAGAGACTGTCCTCTGTGCATATCCCCGGCTGTGAATACATCCTTCACATTTGTAGAATATTTTCCTGCCTCTGTCTTTACATTTGTGCGTTCATTCACTTCTACACCAAATGCTTTTGTTACATAATCCTGACTTCCAAGGAATCCAGCTGCGATCAGAACAAGATCTGCATCTACGGTATACTCGCTTCCTTCTACCGGAACCATCATTTTCCGTCCTGTCTTCTCATCTGTCTTACTCTCAAGTTTGATAAGAACTGCCTTACAGAGATTTCCTTTCTTGTCTTTTACGAATTCTTTCACTGTCGTTGTGTAAACACGAGGATCAGAACCAAATACCGCAATTGCTTCCTGCTGGCCATAATCCGTCTTGCAGACTCTTGGCCACTCCGGCCATGGGTTCAGCGGTGTCCTCTCGTCCGGTGCTTTCGGCATCATTTCCAACTGAAGAACGCTCTTTGCCCCATGACGGATAGATGTTCCGACACAGTCATTTCCTGTGTCACCGCCACCGATCACAATTACATTTTTTCCTTTTGCAGAAATGTAGCTTCCTGTTTTAAGCTTCATGTCATTTGCCCATAGTGCTTTCGTTGTTGATTTCAGGAAATCTACTGCAAAATAAATTCCCTGTGCATCTCTTCCCGGTGCTTTGATATCTCTTGGATTTGATGCTCCACATGCAAGAATCACGCGGTCATACTCTTTCAGGATATCTGCTGCTTTCACGTCTTTTCCAACGTTACATCCAGTCTGGAAGATAATCCCTTCTTCTTCCATGATTGCAATCTTGCGGTCGATAATCTGTTTCTCCAGCTTCATATTCGGAATTCCGTAGCGGAGCAATCCACCCGGTTTGTCCTCACGTTCAAAAACAGTTACCTGATGACCTCTTCTATTCAGAAGATCTGCTGCCGCAAGTCCGGACGGACCGGAACCGATCACTGCGACTTTCTTTCCTGTACGCACTTTCGGTGGATTTGCCTTTGCATATCCCATCTCATATGCATTTTCAATAATTGCATACTCATTACTTTTTGATGCAACTGCTTCCTGATTCAGTCCACAGGTACATGCATTTTCACACAGTGCCGGACATACACGGGAAGTAAATTCCGGAAAATTGTTTGTCTTTTTCAGACGTAAATAAGCTTCCTTCCAATTTCCATTGTAGATCAAGTCATTCCACTCTGGCACAAGGTTGTGCAGTGGACATCCACTGGCCATTCCTGCAAGCGGCTTTCCAGACTGGCAGAACGGAACTCCGCACGCCATACAGCGCGCGCCCTGAAGTTCCTGTTCTTCTTTGCTAAGAGGCGTATGGAACTCATTGAAATGTTTGATGCGTTCCAATGGGCTCTCTGCCGGTTTATCCTGTCTTTCATAATCCATAAATCCTGTCGGTTTTCCCATCTCTATGCCTCCTATCTTCCGTTCTTGATCATATTAAATGCTTCGATTTTTGCTTTTTCTCTGCTAAGTCCTTTTTCTTCCATCTGGATGATCGTGGACATCATTCTCTCATAGTCTTCCGGAATGATCTTCTTGAATTTTGGCAGATATTCTTTGAAATTATCAAGAATCTTCTTACCTACCTCAGAGTTTGTATAAGCAACATGCTCCTGGATCATTCCTTTTAATTCCTGTACATCATACTTATCTGTGACACGTTCAATGTTGACCATTGCTTTATTTACTTTACGATACAGGCTGTTATCGAGATCTATTACATAGGCAATACCGCCGCTCATTCCGGCTGCAAAGTTCTTTCCAACCTGTCCAAGTACAACAACACATCCACCTGTCATATATTCACATCCGTGATCTCCGACACCTTCTACAACTGCACGTGCACCAGAGTTTCTTACCGCAAAACGTTCTCCGGCAACACCTCCTACAAATGCTTTACCACTTGTAGCTCCGTAAAGAGCAACATTTCCGATAATAATGTTCTCATCTGATTTAAATTTCACACCTTTCGGCTGGCAAACAACCAGTTTTCCACCGGAAAGTCCTTTTCCAAAATAGTCATTACTGTCTCCTGTCAGTTCCAGTGTCAGTCCTCTTGGGATAAATGCTCCAAAGCTCTGACCGCCGGCACCTTTACACTGGATCACATAGCTGTCTTCTTCCAGTCCTTCCGGATATCTTCTTGTGATCTCAGATCCGAAAATTGTTCCGAAAGTACGGTCTGTATTTGTAACATCTACTTCAAGTCCTCTCTTTTCTCCTCTTTCAAGGGCTGGGAGAAGCTGTTTCAATAGTACTTTTTCATCCAACGTCTTGTTAAGTTCAAAATCATAGACTTTCTTTGGATTAAAGATAACACCTTTCTTCTCTTTCGCATATGGATTGTACAGAATCTGTGACAGATCCAGTGTTGCGGCACGCTCTGATGTCGGAACGTCTTTTACTTTCAGAAGATCTGTACGTCCTACCAGTTCATCCACTGTGCGGACACCAAGTTTTGCCATATATTCTCTTAATTCTTCTGCAATAAAACGCATAAAGTTAACAACATATTCCGGTTTTCCGCTGAAACGTTTTCTAAGCTCCGGATTCTGAGTTGCAACACCAACCGGACAAGTATCCAGGTTGCAGACACGCATCATAACACATCCCATTGTTACAAGCGGAGCTGTTGCAAATCCAAACTCTTCTGCTCCAAGGATTGCTGCGATCGCAACATCACGCCCACTCATGAGCTTACCATCTGTCTCAATACGGACACGCTCACGCAGACCATTCTGAATCAATGTCTGATGAGTTTCTGCAAGTCCAAGTTCCCACGGAAGTCCTGCATTCTGAATCGAGCTTCTCGGTGCTGCTCCTGTTCCTCCGTCATATCCTGAGATCAGGATAACTCCGGCTCCGGCTTTTGCAACACCTGCAGCAACTGTTCCAACACCTGCTTCTGATACCAGTTTCACAGAAATTCTAGCATTTTTATTTGCATTTTTGCAGTCATAGATCAGCTGTGCAAGATCCTCAATCGAATAGATGTCATGATGTGGCGGTGGTGAGATCAGACTCACACCAGGTGTTGAATGACGAGTCTTTGCGATCCATGGATATACCTTTCCACCCGGAAGATGTCCTCCTTCTCCTGGTTTTGCTCCCTGTGCCATCTTGATCTGGATTTCCTGTGCACTGACCAGATACCTGGATGTAACTCCGAATCGGCCGGAAGCAACCTGCTTGATTGCAGAGCATCTGTTTGTGTCAAGACGTTCAATATCCTCTCCTCCTTCACCGGAGTTTGATTTACCATGAAGCATATTCATGGCGATCGCCATTGTCTCATGTGCTTCTTTTGAAATAGAGCCATAGGACATCGCACCTGTCTTGAATCTTGTTACGATTGAATCTACGCTTTCTACTTCATCAAGCGGTACACTCTTCTTCGGGAAATTGAAATCAAGCTGACCTCTCAGATTGATCTTCTCGCCTTCCTCATCAACCATCTCTGTATACTGCTTGAACATTTCATAATCACCACGTCTTGTGGACTGCTGAAGCATATGGATTGTCTGTGGATTATAGAGATGTTCTTCTCCGCCACTTTTATATTTATGTTTTCCAACACTGTCCAGTGTCATATCAACCTGCAATCCAAGCGGATCGAATGCTTCTGTATGGAAAGCAGTGTAATCTTCTGCAATTTCTTCAATACCGATACCACCAACACGGCTGACTGTATCTGTAAAATAGCGGTTAATAAAATCTGTCTTGAGACCGATTGCTTCAAAAATCTTTGCTCCCTGATAGGACTGGATCGTTGAAATTCCCATCTTGGATGCAATCTTAATAATTCCATGAATTACCGCTGAATTATAATCATCTACTGCTGCATAATAATCTTTGTGAAGCAGATTTGCCTCGATCAGATGACGGATTGACTCATGTGCAAGATATGGATTGATTGCACATGCTCCATATCCAAGCAGTGTTGCAAAATGATGAACCTCTCTAGGCTCTCCACTTTCCAGAATCATCGCGACTGAGGTTCTCTTCTTTGTACGTACCAGATGCTGCTGCAGTCCAGATACTGCCAGAAGTGACGGGATTGCAACGTGATATTCATCTACCTCACGGTCTGTCAGAATCAAAATATTAGCGCCCTCGCGGATCACACGGTCAACTTCAATGAAGAGATACTCTATCGCCTTCTCAAGACTTGTGTTTTTATAATAAGTGATTGGAATCTCTGCAACTTTGAATCCATCCACTTTCATATTTTTAATTTTCAGAAGATCTGTATTTGTCAGGATCGGGTTATTGACTCTGAGCATCTTACAGTTCTCTTCCTTCTGCTCCAGAAGATTACCGTCTGTTCCGACATAAATAGTTGTAGAAGTCACGACTTCCTCACGGATTGCATCGATCGGCGGATTTGTAACCTGTGCAAACAGCTGTTTAAAATATCCGAACAGTGGCTGACGTTTCTGCGAAAGGACTGAAATCGGTGCATCCATTCCCATCGCTGCGGTTCCTTCGGCACCGTTCTTTGCCATTGTCAGAATAGAAGTTTTCACATCTTCATAAGAATAACCAAATGCTTTCTGAAGCTGTGTACACTCTTCGGCAGTATACTTTGGCACATCCTTATTCGGGATTTTCAAATCCTTCAGCTGAATCAGATTACTGTCCAGCCATTCTCCATATGGGAACTGATTTGCATATTTTTCTTTTAATTCCTCATCATCGATCACGCGTCCTGCAACAGTATCAACAAGAAGCATTTTGCCTGGATGAAGTCTTTCTTTCATCACGATCTTGGATGGATCAATATCCAGAACTCCAACCTCTGAAGAAAGAATCAGATTGTCATCATCTGTAATGTAATATCTGGAAGGGCGAAGTCCATTACGGTCAAGTACGGCTCCCATAACATCTCCATCTGAGAACAAAATTGACGCCGGTCCATCCCATGGCTCCATCATTGTTGCATAATACTGATAGAAATCTTTCTTGTTCTGGGACATCTCTTTATTATTGATCCAAGGTTCCGGAATACAGATCATAACTGCAAGCGGAAGATCCATTCCACTCATCACCATGAATTCTAATGCGTTGTCAAGCATTGCGGAGTCCGAACCTGAAGTATTGATTGCTGGAAGTACTTTGTGAAGTTCGCCTTTCAGACATCCTGCCTCCATCGTTTCCTCACGGGCACGCATCTTATCTGCATTACCACGGATCGTATTGATCTCTCCATTGTGGACCATAAAGCGGTTCGGATGCGCTCTCTGCCAGCTCGGTGCAGTATTCGTACTGAATCTGGAATGTACCATTGCAATTGCAGAAATAAATTCTTCATCCTGCAGATCTTCAAAGAAAAGTCTCAGCTGTCCTACAAGGAACATTCCTTTGTAAACGATTGTTCTGCTGGAAAGTGAAACAACATAAGTGTCATCACTGCTCTGTTCGAAGATTCTTCTGACTACATACAGTCGACGGTCAAAGTCGATTCCTTTCTCGTATTTTGCAGGACGTTCAATAAATGCCTGCATAATACATGGCATGCAGTCTACTGCTGTCTTTCCAAGAATGTCCGGATGAATCGGAACTTCTCTCCAGCCTAAGAGCTTCAATCCTTCTTTTTTTACAATAACCTCGAAAATCTTTTTCGCCTGATTGCGTTTTAATTCATCCTGCGGAAGAAAGAACATACCTACGCCGTAATCTCTTTCATCTTTCAGCTTAATTCCAAGTGGCTGACAGACTTTCTTGAAAAATCCATGAGGAATCTGTGTCAGAATACCCACGCCATCTCCTGTCTTTCCTTCTGCATCTTTTCCGGCTCTGTGCTCAAGTTGTTCTACAATACTCAAGGCTCCTGCCACTGTACTATGTGTCTTTTTGCCTTTGATATTGACAATTGCACCAATACCACAGTTATCATGTTCAAAACTTTCGCGGTAAAGACCACGATTCTGACTTTCCATTTCTTTCCTCATAGTCGCTATCCTTTCTTCCTGTAATCTAAAGTTTACTTTAAAATCTTCTTTATTCGGCGCATTCAATCATTTCTTTCTCACGTCGTGTAAAACTTTTTCTAGAATATACACCCTTTTACCCAGGCTGTAAATAGGGAAATCCTTGTGAATTGTCTGATTATTTGATTTTTCATTGATTTTATTTGAATAGTCAGATTATTTGATTTCCTTATAAAAATAATATTAATTATTAAGA
>PPYE01680291.1_pt1 | contig 37181 bp, 26 predicted proteins | sample 1559881 | NCBI WGS metagenome assembly PPYE01 (sample SAMN08240022, study PRJNA423297) | Human gut metagenome, whole genome shotgun sequencing project. | reverse complement strand
TTCCGAACAGAGAAGTTAAGCCCGCCTGCGCCGATGGTACTGCAATGCAATGCGGGAGAGTAGGAGGCCGCCTTTTTTTTCAGAGTTGAGTCCCTGACGTCAGTCGTGATGTCAGGGATTCTTTTTTTGTTTGGTCCCTTGAGGATGTGACTTATGAGACTAATAAGGCTAATAAGACTTATGGGACAGATGGGAATGGTAAGTAATGGAAATCATTATTTTACCCCCAATCGCTTTCTATGTTCAAATCTAAATATTTTAACCGTCATTTTTATAATTATGCAGATATCCGATATTTAGAAATGGAAGGTTTTCTGTAGTGATATCCAATGCATGAGGTGCTGCACTTACAGGTCATGGAAATAGGATATGCGTGAGTGCAGGTGAAATGGTGAGTCCAATGAGGTTTTATTAATGTTTCTGCCTTAGGCGGCAGATAGCTAGGCGGAATAGAAATGAGAATTGTTCAAAGATAGTTAGTTCTTGCGCTGTTTGGCGCTTATACCGCATATATCTAGACAACATTTGATAATTCCTTATACGAGCAAATAATTAGGCGGAATGACGTTTGAGGTTGCATTGGCTGTGCATAAAGGAATGTATGAGTGATAAAACAACTGAAGCCGGACGAACAGCTCAATATAAAGCTACAATTATCGAGGATGCTTATTGGCAGATTTTCATAAATGATTCCGCCCGCCTGACCCTATGCAGAAATGCTTTATTAGTCAGGCGGGCGGAAACGTATTTCTTTTCTGTATTATATTTCTTGGCTTATGCGCCGAAGATTATATTTTGATATATTGCTTATTGTGGTTAGATTTATGCCTTTCCTTGGGCCTTAATCATATTTTGTTTACGGTGGATTTACTTTATTGTTTTCTCTCCGTTCTGTTATTCTGTCCGAATATTGCTGTTTGATATCCTCAATACGATAGTTTTGTTTCTTTCTGAGGCATTTTAAACGCATTACAACGGGATTATGCCTGGCAGGGAAATATGCATACCGGCAATATCTATTTTATGCTCTCTGGCGTAATTCAGGATGCGCTTGCGTGTCCTTATTGCCTTTTCTTTGTTCATATCGTATGAGGCGCAATATTCGGGATGGCTTAGCTGGAGTGCCATTCCGTGAATTATGTCGCCTGCAACCAATACTTCATTGTCTACATTGTAGATGGTGTGGCCGGGAGTGTGACCGCTGCCGTCAAGCGCAATGACGTTGCCTGGAAGAGTGTCTCCAAACTCGAAAAGGTGCAAATGCTTTTCGTATGCCTTCATTGTCTTCACGACCTGAGCCTTTGTTTCATCCGGCATTTTCATCCAACTTTCATATTCTTCACGCGAAGCATAGACTTCTGCATTGGTGAACACAGGCTTGTCGCCTTTCATCATGCCGCCGATATGATCGCCGTGAAAGTGTGTGAGATAGATGAACTTGATGTCTTCAGGCTTATTGCTCAGGGCCGTAAGCAACTGGCTGTCCGACTTTCCGAGTCCGGTGTCGAACAGTATTGTTGCTTCTTCTGTCTTGACCAATATGGCATTAACAGACGACTTGATGCCGTTGCGTATGCCAAGGTTGTCTATAAGGCCTTCTGGTATGTCGCCAAAAAGACTCAGCGGCATTGTGCGCTCTGCCTTGTTGTCCCTGATACAGGTAACCGTAACTTCGTTTACCTTGACGGTTTCAGATATATTTGCTTGGTCTGCCATTTTAGGTTGACTGATAACGATATTTTCTTCTACGTTGCCACCATTTGCCGCATGCGGCACAATGGCCGCCAGCAGCATGACACATAAAGCTAATGGCTTGTTCATCGCTCCGCAGTCTTTATGTTGTCACTTAACGATATTAAAGCCCTTAGCCAGTCCGCCTTCGCTTGTCTCCTTGTAAAGAGAAGGAATGTCGTGGCCGGTGTGCTTCATCACATCTACTACTTTGTCGAACGAAACGCGGTGGATGCCGTCTGAGAATGCTGCATACAGGTTAGAGTCGAGGGCTCTTGCTGCAGCGTAGGCATTGCGCTCGATGCACGGAATCTGCACAAGTCCGCACACTGGGTCGCACGTCATGCCGAGGTGATGCTCAAGACCCATCTCTGCTGCATACTCAATCTGCGACGGACTGCCGCCGAACAGCTGGCATGCTGCTCCTGATGCCATGGCGCATGCAACGCCTACCTCGCCCTGACAACCTACGTCGGCTCCAGAGATTGAGGCATTCTTCTTGACGATGTTGCCGATAAGTCCGGCTGTGGCAAGGGCATGAAGTATGCGGGTGTCATTGAAGTTGTGGCCTCTCGAAAGATGATACAACACGGCAGGGAGCACACCGCTGGCGCCGCAGGTGGGAGCTGTTACGATGGTGCCGCCCGAAGCGTTCTCCTCGCTTACAGCCAGCGCGTAGGCATAGACCAGACCTCTCGACTGCAGCGACTGCTTGTAGCCTGAAGCCTTGACATAATAAGTGGGAGCCTTGCGGGTGAGATTGAGCGGACCGGGCAAACGTCCTTCGTGGTTAAGACCACGCTCTACTGCCTGCTGCATCATGTGCCATACCTCGAGAAGATAGTCCCAGAAGCCTGAATCCTCACACTGGTCGACATATTCCCAATAGTTGCGTCCCGTCTCGTAACACCAGTTCATGATGTCGCTCATGGTGTTCATGTCGTACACCTCGGGCGTATTGAACATGTCGTCGCGGCCTTTGCCTTCAGACAGGGCGCCTCCGCCGATGCTGTAGACGGTCCACTCGTCTGCCACTTTATCTTCATCGGCATAAGCAACAAATTTCATTCCGTTGGGATGATAGGGCAGAAACACCGACGGCTGCCAGTCAATTTCTACCGGAGCCGCTGCCGACAGCACTTCTATGATGGCCGTGTCTGTCATGTGGCCTTTGCCTGTGGCTGCCAGACTGCCGTATAGAGTAACCTTAAACTGCTTGGCTGAAGGGTTCTTCTCCAAAAAAATCTTAGCTGCTTTCTGCGGCCCCATTGTATGACTGCTCGACGGGCCTTTACCTATCCTGTATAATTCCCTTAATGATTTCATATCTTTGTTTTCTTAATGTCTTTGCAAATATAATAAGAAAACACGTTAACGGCAAAGCCCTGCGGCATTTTTATGCAATGGTCTTGACATGAATCATGACAGAGGTTAGGGCCAACCGCTATTCATGCGGTACGAAAATGTGCCCCTGCACGGCGCTTTATGCAGGTGAAAACCCGAAAACGCTGACATGCAGGGGCGCTGTATCTAATCCCAAATCTGTCATTCTGCCGCACATGGCTTTATCTGTTTTGTGCATTCATGCTTTCTGTCCGTCTTTCTGTTTCTATTGAGCGGATTTTCGTCAGATTCTTCTTGACATGGCCCTTTGTGCCTGCAAAATGACTGACAAAAATCCGCTCGATATAAGGCAAAAATACGGACGGAATACTAATGGCGCTTCGTGCTAAACTATTTGTCCGGCAGCCGTGCCGCCTTAGCTTGCCATGAACGGCATAAGCGGAATGGCGTGGCTGCGAGGGCGGCTAAAGGGTGTAAGGATACCTTGCCGGATATTATCTGATACCATTGTCGTTGTCGCTGTTGCTCAGCCTGCGCTGGTCGGCCTTATACTTGCGTCCGTGGCTGAAGTTGTACGACAGAGTGAAATAGATCATGTTGCCGTTGTCCTTTATCTGCGTAACTCCCGTGTTCTTATAATAGCGGCTTGTGGTGCTGCTTTCGTATATGTTGCCCTGCGCATAGCCTACGAGGATGCCGCCGACGCCCACCTGAAGGTTCTTGTATTTGTAGCTTACGTTAAGGTTGAAGTTGCGCTCGCCTCCCGTCATGCTCTCGCTGAAGAAGCTTTTCGGAGCATTGTATATGTCGGCCGACGCGCTCCAGTTGCCCAGCATCAGATAAGCCGAAGCCCTCCAGCGCCATGCGTTGAAGTTATGCGAGTAGCTAAGTCCGCGGCTTTCGTATCTGTTATAGCTGCCATACAGCGCTATGTTGAGCACGTTCTTTATCGGGCGCAGTATCAGGTTGGCCGCAACGGTTTTCTGTGTGAAGCTCTCCTGGTTTTCAGGTCTTGCTGTTATGACGTATGTTCCGTCTTCCTGCATCACCGGGCTGTAGGTGTTCATGATGATGTCTGGCGCATAATACCAGCTTCCGGTAAGGCGGAAGTCGAAGAAGGGCATCGACCAGCTTACCATAAGACTGTTGTTGTAAGAGTTGTATGGCGTCAGATTTCTGTTGCCGTCATAGGCCACAGCCTCGTTCATATACTGCTTTACCTCCGTGAGCTGCGACAGCGACGGCATGTTCTGTCCCATGCTTCCGCTGTATCTGATGAATACATTCTTTATCGCACTTGTCGAGAGGCTAAGCTGCGGCCTTGCCGTCCATTTGTTGAATCCTGTCTCGCCCTGATGTATCGAGGTGTAGCTGGCACCTATGCCTGCCTGATAGTTTATCACGCTGAGGTTGCCCTGCAGCTGCGCAAACATATATAGGTTGTCAGAGTTGAGGTGTGCGTCGGTCTCATTGGTGCCCGAGTAGTCGTTTTCTGTCCTGCTCACAGAGTATCTCGCCCCAGCCGTGAAGGCTGTCTTCTTCATGGTCTTGGTATACATTGCCTCGCCTATCAGCGAGTATTTGCGTCCGTCGGCAATATAGCTGTAGTCGCTCAGCGGCTCTGACTTGACCGACTGCTCAGGCGACTCGTCGAAGAGATAATTGCTCATCAGGTATTTGTAGTCGGTGCCGATGTACGTGCCCACAAGGTTTGCCATGATGTTCTGGTTGTGCGGCAGGTTGACTGAGTAGTAGATGTCGAGCGACGGCGTGCGGTCTTTGTTCACCACCTTGTTGTAGAGATATCTGTCGGGCTGCCCCGTCTCCTGCACCAGCTGGCGCATGTCTCTGTTGGGACTGTTGTAGTTGTTGTAGAATAAGCGCACGTCGAGCACATACTTGCCGGGGTCGGCCAGACTGTAGCCCAGCTGCAGATTGTTCATCGTGTACATGAAATCAGAGTTGTAGCCTATATAGTTTACGCTCTTCTGCGTTCCGTCGGGCAGATAGTAAGTGCTGTTGTTGCTGATGCTGCGCTCGTCGTAGCCGTGGTAGCTGAATCCGTAGTTAATGCTGAACTCCGACTTCTTGTAGTTATATTTAAAGTAAGCGCTGCTGTTGTTGAATCCCGTGGCAAATGCCTGCATCGTGCTTGCTCCGCCCACGTAGCCCGCGCTGCGCCGCTTCACCACATAGTTGATCACGGCCTTCAGTCCGCTGTCAGAGTATCTTATTCCTGGGTTGTCGATATATTCTACGCGCACCACCTCGTCGGGCCTGAGCGCCATGATGTCCTGCGTGCTGGCCACGATGTCGTTGATGCGCACCTGCACCGAGCCGCCCTCCATGCTCGACACGGTCTGCATCACGGGGTCTACCCTTATGCCGTCGAGCGTCATGAGGTTGAGCAGTTCAAATCCGTTCGACGACGCCTTTACCATCTCCTTCGTAGGTATTATCAGCTGCCGGTCAACCTTCTTTATCACTCTCATGCCCTTCACCGTTATTTCGCCCAGTGTCAGCGTGGTGTCCACCTCGAGCGAGTCGGTCTGAGCCGCGGCTGTTCCGGCCGTGCATGCCATAAGGGACAGTATTAATATTATGTTTCTCATGTTATTACGATTTTGTGGGGTTGCTTGATGTGTTGTCTGCTACGGTAAACATGTGTTGCAGCTGCCGCTTTAGCGTGGCGTCAGTCTTTGGCTGCAAGCTGAGTTTGTGTTGCCTTGCTTCAGTCAGAGCCTTTCGCTGTTGCCATGTGTCAGCCGCCTTCATGTGGGCGTATGCCAGTGTTGCCGTCGTTCATAGTCTGCCGTTTTTAGTTAAACCTAAATAAAATATGTCTGTATCTTTATGCCGGTAAAATACTTACATACGGCAAATATATGCAATTATTCTGAATTTGGCAAGTATTATTATTATTATTATTATTATCTGCAAAATGTCGTATTTTCAATGCAATAGGTGTTAAACTGATACTTAATATTTTTAGTCTGTGTAAAAATGAAATGCTGTACGGATGCAAACAGAAAGGCCGTCACCATGCCCGGAGAGGCGCTTTTACCGGCTATGAAAACAGCGTAAGCGATGCAACCGGCACGCCCTGACGGCCGTTTGGGATGACGGGAAATGCTGCCGCTGTAACGCGTTGATATTCAACGCGTTGCAAAAGGCCACCTTTTAGCGTGCAAAAGACGGCCTTTTAGAGGCTGAAAGCATACCTTTTAGGAACCGAAAGGTGGCCTTTTGGCTGTGCCGCGCACGGCCTGATGGGCGGCAGGGGCAGCCTGCGCCATGTCAGTGGCGTTACGTCGCGCAGCCGGCGGCCTTGCAGATGCTTTCAGTGACTTTTGGTGAGGTCAGACGGCTGCAAAGTGATGTATTATCACAGAATGTCGCATTTTTTTGAATAAAAATGCTTTTTTCGAATAAAAATATATATATTTGCATATTACAACACGGCAACGGCGCAATATGAAAAACAACTTTGCTGTTGGGTGGCTTATGCTTTGTCAGTGTATGGCACCGGTGTCTCCGGGCATTATTGCCGGCGGCAGGTTAGCGCCAATGCATGCTGTATATTATATAATGTGTCCGACTTTGGCAAAGGCGATAACATGATGACTACAGATAAGACGACATACAGTGCGGCAAGTTCATGCGGCAAGCTGCGGCGCATGCTTGTGTGGCTGAGCCGCATGCGCCATAGCCGCGGCTTTGGCGTGCAGTCGCCGTGGGCCTACCGCATGGTGCGCTATGTCATCAACGAGCATTATCCCTATTACGCCTACGACGACCTGGCGCTGAGCTATCCCGGCCTGGGCGTGGTGGAGCGCAAGATGTGCGAGTTGTGCCTCAGGCTTGCCAACAGCGTGCAGCCCTCGCTCGTTGTCAACTTCGACGATGCCGGCGGCGCTTACGGCGCATATTTCGGTGCCGGATGCCGCAAGGCGCGCATCGAGAGCGTCAGTTCGGCCTTGTCGCCCGTGCGCCTTTCCGACATGATTGGCGGCTGCGGCGGCCGCTTCGTGGCAAGGCTCGTTCCCTGCAGCGGGCTTGCCGACCAGCTGGCCTCCATATGCAGTGCGGCCCGTGCCGGTTCGGCGGTGATGGTTCACGGCATACATTCCGACAGCAATGCGCGCGGCATATGGCGGCGCATAGTGAGCGATGAGCCCGGCGTGGTTACGTTCGACCTGTATTACTGCGGACTTATGTTTTTCGACGAGAAACGTTATAAACAAAATTACATAATTAACTTTTAAATCCATTATGGCTATGAAGATGACGAAGGTATATACAAAGACCGGCGATAAAGGCACCACAAGCTTGGTGGGAGGTGTCAGAGTAGAGAAAACAAACGCACGCATTGAGGCCTACGGCACAGTCGACGAGCTCAGCGCCCATCTCGGCATGCTGGCTTCTTTCTTGAAGGATGGCGAGGACAAGGAATTTATCTACAGAATACAGCGCAACCTCTTTACCGTATGCTCGTATCTGGCCACCGACAAGACACAGACAGCCCTTGCGCCGTCGTACACGCTTAATCCGGAAGAAGTTACAGCCGTCGAGGAGGAGATTGACATCATCACGGCCAACATACCTCCGCAGACAACGTTCATACTGCCCGGAGGATCACACGGAGCAGCCCTTGCCCACGTGTGCCGCACGGTGTGCCGCAGGGCAGAGCGCCGCATATTCAAGCTCAACGAGATGACCGAGCTCGACCCCGAGGTGCTGCAGTATGTGAACCGTTTGTCGGATTATCTTTTCGTATTGGCGAGAAAATTAAACTTTATTTACGGAGTGAGAGAAAAAATCTGGAAGAAACCTTGCAAATAAGAAAAAATATAGTACTTTTGTGGGTGATTAAAAACGTAAATTTTAAAGGTTATGTATTGGACACTTGAATTAGCTTCAAAACTCGAAGATGCACCGTGGCCCGCAACAAAAGACGAGTTAATCGACTATGCAGTCCGCTCGGGTGCTCCTCTGGAAGTGCTGGAAAATCTGCAGGAAATAGAAGACGAGGGCGATGTTTACGAGAGCATCGAGGATATATGGCCAGACTATCCTACCAAGGAGGATTTCTTGTTTAATGAAGACGAATATTGATTTAATTTGATAAAAAAGGGCAGCTCAGAGAAAAAGAGCCGCCCTTTTGCATACAATAAAATTGCATGACTTGCGTTATATTGTCGTGCGAATACGTCTTTTAACCATATTAACAGTGATGATGCTGGCCTCGGCAAGGGTCAGCGCGCAGTATGACGCGTCTTTCAGTCACTACTGGGACCTTGAGCCTTACTATAACCCGGGCTCGGTGGGCAAGGCCTCAAAGCTAAACATTGCTGCGGTGTATGCCCTCAGCTTTGCAGGATTCGAGAACAATCCGCGCTCAATGTACGTGGGCGCCGACATGCCGCTGTATTTCCTTAAGAACTATCACGGCGTGGGCCTCTCGCTCTTCAACGACCAGATAGGTCTGTTCACACATCAGCGCCTGGCGCTGCAGTATGCCTACAAGCACAAGCTCTTCGGCGGAATGATAAGTGCGGGCGTACAGCTGGGGCTGCTCAGCGAGGGCTTCGACGGCTCGAAGCTCGACATTGAAGACTCGAGCGACCCGGCCTTCACCACATCAGACGTCAACGGAAGCGCCTTCGACGTGGGCTTCGGACTTTATTACACGCACGGCCCCTGGTATGTGGGCGTGTCGGCCCAGCACCTCACCGCTCCGCTGGTTGAACTGGGCGAAACAAACGAATTGCAGATAGATCCTACATTTTATTTGACCGGCGGATACAATATTAAACTAAGAAATCCGTTTCTTACAATACATCCGTCTGTGCTGCTGCGCACCGACGGGGTGGCCTGGAGAGGCGACGTGTCGGGCCGGCTGGTCTATACAAACGACAAGAAAATGCTCTACGGGGGCGTGTCTTACAGTCCCACAAACTCGGTTACGGTGCTGGTGGGCGGCAGCTTCCACGGCATCAACATAGGCTACAGCTATGAGGTGTACACCTCGGCCATCAACATGGGCAACGGAAGCCACGAGCTTTTCATCGGATATCAGACTACACTCAACCTTTATAAAAAAGGAAAGAATAAACATAAAAGCGTGAGAATATTATAAGATATGAAAAAGATAAATACAATAATTGCCCTTGGCGTGATAGTGCTCACCACGCTCTCTGCATGCTTCGGCGGACGCTCCGCATCGGTAGGACGCGGAGGCGAGGTGGTAGGAGTAGGCGGGCGTGCCTTCACCGAGCCTACGCCTTACGGAATGACACTTATAAAGCGAGGCTTCCTCAAGATGGGTATGGAGAAAGAAGACAGCCTGTGGGGAAAGCTGACTCCGGTAAAGGAAATATCGGTTGACGGTTTCTGGATGGACGAAACCGAGGTTACAAACTCTGAGTACAAGCAGTTTGTGTTCTGGGTGCGCGACTCTATCCTTCGCACTCGTCTTGCCGACCCGTCTTATGGCGGCGACGAGAGCTACATGATAACCGAAGACAAGAACGGCGACCCCGTAACCCCGCACCTCAACTGGAAGAAACCGTTGCCGCGCAAGCCCAACGAGGACGAGCTGAGAGCCATCGAGAGTCTCTACGTTACAAATCCCGTTACAGGAGAGAAGATGCTCGATGCCAGCCAGATGAACTACCGTTATGAGGTCTACGACTATACAGCCGCTGCGCTGCGCCGCAACAGGCTTAACCCTGCTGAACGCAACCTCAACACCGACATACCGGTTAATCCCGACGAAGTGGTGATGATTTCAAAGGACACTGCTTACATCGACGACGAAGGACGCATCGTAAGACAGACCATCGACCGCCCTCTCAGTGGCCCGTGGGACTTCCTCAACACATACATCGTCAACGTATATCCTGACACAACATGCTGGGTCAACGACTTTGTCAACTCTGACAACGAGACCTATATGCGCCTTTATTTCAGCAGTCCTACATATAACGACTATCCCGTTGTGGGCGTAACATGGGAGCAGGCCAACGCGTTCTGCGCATGGCGCACCGACTATCTGCTCAAGGGTCTTGGCGGAGAGGCACGCTACATACAGCGCTATCGCCTGCCCACAGAGGCAGAGTGGGAGTATGCCGCACGCGGTAAGGAAGGCACAGAGTTCCCATGGGAGACTGTCGACGTTAAGAACGACAAGGGCTGTTTCTTTGCCAACTTCAAGCCCGACCGCGGCAACTACACCGAAGACGGCAACCTTATAACCAGCCGTGTGGGCATCTTCTCGTCTAATTCAAACGGACTGTTCGACATGGCGGGCAACGTGGCGGAGTGGACCAGCACCACATATACCGAGGCAGGTATCGACGCCATGAACGACCTTAACCCCGAACTGCGCTACAACGCTGCCAAGGAAGACCCCTACAAGCTCAAGAAGAAGAGCGTGCGCGGAGGTTCATGGAAAGACCCCGAGTCGTACATCCGTTCGGCATGGCGTACATGGGAGTATCAGAATCAGCCCCGTTGCTACATCGGTTTCCGCTGTGTCAGAAGTCTGGCAAGCACAACAAGTTCAAAACAGAAAAAGAAGTAAGACATGACAGAATACAGCAAATATAATATCGTATACCGCCTGCAGAGGTGGCTCGACAGCGTACCGGGACAAACGTTCCTGAACTACGCTTACAGTTGGGGTGCGTCTATCGTTATCCTTGGTACATTGTTCAAGCTCACTCACCTTCCCGGAGCCAACATCATGTTGTACTTCGGTATGGGCACTGAGGTTATAGTGTTCTTCATTTCGGCCTTCGACCGTCCTTTCGACAAGACTGCCATAGGCAAGGAAATACCCACTCATATTGCTGAGGAAGAGTATGGCGACGAAGAACTTGACATGGCTGATGCCGACGGATTTGACTCTCCGGCGGCTGCTCCGCGTGTTGCCGGTGGTGGCGTTCAGGGCGGAAATGTGGTTTATATCAATGGTGGCGGTGCTCAGCCGCAGCCCGCTTCGGCAGCTGTTGCTTCTTCTGACGACAGCGTTCAGCCGTCAGCCGGAGGCCAGTCATCTGCCGACGGCGAGTTCGTTGCAGGTCAGCCATATGCCGCTGCAGCAGGAACTGCTCCGCAGGGAGTGCCCGTTCAGCAGCCTTCTACAGGCTGGATAACAGCCCAGCAGCAGGTATCGCCTGAGATGGAAGAAGCCACAAGCAACTATGTTGAAGAACTCAAGAAACTTACAGACATGCTGGCCAAGGTGTCGGAGCAGAGCGCACGTCTTACACGCGACTCAGAGGAGATGGAAAATCTCAACCGCACTCTCACCGGTATATGCAAGGTTTACGAGATGCAGCTTAAGGGCGCAAGCTCTCAGATCGGCACTATCGACCAGATAAACGAGCAGTCGCGCAAGATGGCTTCACAGATAGAACAGCTTAACAAGATTTATGCCCGCATGATAGAGGCCATGACCGTAAACATGCGCGCAGCAACAAACAACGGAAACAACGCAGAAGTATAAAAACGCAAGGCAATGGCAATAAAGAAAAGACCGGTATCTCCACGCCAGAAGATGATAAACCTCATGTATGTCGTCCTCATGGCCATGCTTGCGCTTAACGTCTCGACCGAAGTGCTCGAGGGCTTCTCTATTGTGGAGGAGAGCCTTCACCGCACCACCTCAAACGCTTCGTCAGAGAACGAATCGCTTTATGGCGACTTCGAGACTCAGATGAAATCGAACCCTCAGAAAGTGAAGGCATGGTTTGAGAAGGCCACTGCCGTCAAGCAGATGAGCGACTCGTTGTTCAACTTTGCACAGCAGCTGAAGGAGGCTATTGTGAAAGAGGCTGACGGAGAAAAAGGCGACGTGCTTAATATAAAGAACAAAGAAAACCTCGAAGCTGCCAACCAGATAATGCTTTCGCCTGCTTCGGGCAAGGGCGAACAGCTCTTCAACGCCATCAACTCATTCCGTGAGCGCATCCTGAAGATGGTTACCGACGAGCGTCAGAAAGCAATCATAGCCAGCAATCTTACCACGACATTGCCCAAGAAAGCACGGACAATGGGTAAAAACTGGCAGGAATACATGTTCGAGGATATGCCTGTGGCAGCGGCTGTTACGCTTCTGACCAAGCTGCAGAGCGATGTCCGCTATGCTGAGGGCGAGGTGTTGCACACTCTTGTGGCCAATATCGACATGAAAGACATACGCGTCAACAAGCTAAGTGCTTTCGTGATACCCAATGCACAGACGATAGTGCGCGGCGACAAGTTCTCGGCTCAGATCGTTATGGCAGCGGTAGACACGACGCAGCAGCCACAGATATACATCGGCGGAAGGCAGATGAACCTGCGCAACAATACCTATGAGATTGTAACCGGACGCACCGGCGACTTTAATCTCACTGGTTATATCACAATGCGCAACGGCAGCGGCGATGTGATTCGCCGTGATTTCTCACAGAAGTACACCGTGGTTGACCCCAGCGCAACGGTTTCTGCCGACCTCATGAATGTGCTTTATGCAGGCTACAGTAATCCTATCAGCATAAGTATTCCGGGCGTTCCGCTCAACAAAGTATCGGCATCGATGAGCGGCGGCACGCTTCAGCCAGTGGGTCCGGGCAAGTATATAGCCCGTCCGACAGCCGTAGGAAAGGATGTAACGATAAACGTAATGTCGCTGCAGACAGGCAGCGCCAAGCCGGTAGGCCAGTTTACGTTCCATGTGCGCAAGCTTCCTGATCCTACACCATACATCGCCATCGGCGACAACCGTTTCCGTACGGGCGGCTTGGCCAAGGCTTCGCTCATGTCGGTAGGAGGCATCAAGGCCGCCATTGACGACGGACTGCTCGACATTCCGTTCAAGGTGCTGAGCTTTGAGACCGTGTTCTACGACAACATGGGTAACGCTGTGCCAATGGTTTCTAATGGCGATTCGTTCACGCAACGCCAGCGGGAGACCTTCCGCGGACTGTCGCGCAACAAGCGGTTCTATATCACCCGCATCACAGCCGTAGGTCCCGACGGAATTAAGCGCACGCTGCCGTCGACAATGGAAGTTATTGTGAAATAGTTCTCTTGCCCGAGGCCGGACAGCAGACCTGGGCTGAGATAAAAATAAAAACATAAGTATGACAAGATTCATGTTCTTTAAGAAGATAGCAAATGGCCACAAGACGGTGGCTGGCGGACCCACCTTGCGTGTGTGCGCAGTGCTGCTTTTGCTGGCAGCATGCATGGCAGAGGCGTCTGCACAGCCGGCGGCGCGCCGCAGACAACAGCAGCAGAAAAACGAGTCGAACGCACAGACGCTTACCACCCGTGCCCGCATCTCTTATCCGACGGCTGCCCGCATGTCTGAGGATGTGGTGTGGCGCCGCGACATTTACCGTGAGATTAATCTCGAGGAGGACGCCAATGCCGGCCTTTATTATCCGGTAGAGCCTGTAGGTTCGCAGATGAACCTGTTCACATACATCTTCAAGCTGATGATGCGTGGCGACATAAAGGCGTATGAGTACCGTCTGGACGGCAACGAGGTGTTCACCGACTCTGCCCGTGTAAAGCCCCTGGCCTTTCTCGACAACTATCACATATACTACGAACGCAACGGAGGCCGCGTGCGTCTGGACAACAGCGACATTCCGTCGCGCGAGGTTAAGTCGTTCTATGTAAAGGAGAGCGCATATTACGACCAGGCTTCTGCCACCTTCCATACAAAGGTCTTGGCGTTGTGTCCTATCATGTCGCGTGAGGACGACTTCGGCGACGGAGCACAGAAGTATCCGCTTTTCTGGGTGAAATACGACGACCTGGCTCCTTATCTGAGCAAGCAGATAATAATGACGAGCAACCTCAACAATGCCGCCACGATGAGCATGGACGACTATTTTACGCGCAACATGTATAAGGGCAAGATATACAAGACCACGAACATGCTTGGCAAGACGCTCAGCCAGTATTGCCACACTGACTCTGCCATGATCAAGGAGCAGAAGCGCATTGAGGGCGAGCTTGCCGCCTTTGAGAAAAACATCTGGGGCGACCAGGCACGCAAGGACTCGCTTGACAGCATTGCAAAGGCCGAAGTGAAGGTGAAGGGCAAGAAGGTGAAGAAGAACCGCCGCTCGTCTACAACGGTGAAGAAGAGCCGTTCGTCGAGCAAGAGCTCTTCAGGCTCATCATCGGCAGCACGCGTTACGGTGCGCAGACAGAGACACTGATATAATACAAGATAACGACTGCCCCACGACGGGGCAGCCAAATTTATAAACACTTAAAATGAAAGCTTATGAAAAAGTTATTTACACTGATTGTTCTTGTAGCGGCAACCTATTTCGCCGTGCCGGCAAACGCACAGCTGAAGTTTGGTATCAAGGGTGGTCTTAACATCACAGACATGTCGCTCAGTAATGATGTATTCGAGACATCAAACCGCACCGGATTCTTCATCGGTCCGACTATCAAGTTCACACTCCCCATCGTAGGCCTTGGCATCGATGCTTCTGCGCTCTACGACCAGCGTGAAGGCGAGGTCAATGTTGAGGCAGACGACAACACTCTGGTGTCAACAAGACTGAAGCAGAAGTCAATCAATATTCCTATCAACCTCCGTTACGACATCGGTCTGGGAAGCCTTGCTGCCGTTTATCTCGCAGCCGGACCTCAGTTTGGATTCAACGTCGGCGACAAGAACCAGAGTCTGTATAAGGACGTGGCAGAATGGAGACTCAACACCTCTAACTTCAGTGTCAACGTGGGTGCCGGCGTAATGCTGTTAGGCCATCTGCAGGTTGGTGCCAACTATAACATCGTTTGCGGCAAGACAGGCGAGATAACCGTTCTCGACGGTGCCGAGAGCGTGCTGCGCGGCCGTTCAAACACATGGCAGATTTCTGCTGCCTACTATTTCTGATCCGGGCAAATTCTTTAAAAGCATAGAATAATTCCGTTGGAGACATTTCTGCGTCGGCATGAAATGTCTCCTTTTTTTGTTCCTCTTTATTCCGCCATTTATGGTTTTTGTGCAAACAAGCACTTTCATCTTTTGTGCATTTGGGCATAATTCTGTATTTTTGCACAACAGATGACTTACGCAGATATCATACTTCCGCTGCCGCTCGACAGCCTGTTCACCTACTCCGTGCCCGACAGTCTTGCCGGACGCGTGGGGCAGGGCATAAGGGTGCTCGTGCCGTTTGGCAAGAGCAAGACATACGTGGGGCTGGTGGTGAGGACACACAACAACAAGCCCGACTTCAATGTTAAGGACATATCTACCGTGATGGACGACGCTCCCGTGGTCAATGCCGTGCAGCTAGAGCTGTGGCGATGGATGGCCGACTACTATCTGTCGTCTGTTGGCGACGTGATGAACGCTGCCCTGCCGTCGGGACTTAAGAGCGAGGACGGATACACGGCAAAGACCGAGACCTATGTGTCGCTTGCGCCCGAATATCACAGCGAGCGCGCCATACGTGTGGCTCTTGACGTGCTGAAGCGTGCTTCGGCCCAGCTTAAGGTGTTTGAGACATTCCTCACGCTCTCTCACTGGGACACCATAAGCGGCGACACATGTGCCGAACCCGTGGCCGAGGTGAGCCGCGACGAGCTTATGAACGAGACACACTGCACTTCGGCAGTGTTCAGAAATCTTGTCGTAAGAAAATTCCTGAACACCTACGAGCGCGAGATAGGCCGGCTGAACAATGCCGGAGAGCCGCATCCCGAGCTGATAAAGCCGCTCAACGAGGCTCAGCAGACGGCCTACAACAATATAGTTTTCAGCTTTCTGAAAAAAAACGTGGTGCTGCTTCACGGCGTAACGTCGAGCGGCAAGACTGAAATCTACATACATCTCATCCGCCAGGCCATCGAGCGCCGGCAGCAGGTGCTCTATCTGCTGCCCGAGATAGCGCTCACCGTGCAGATACGCCAGCGCCTTCAGCGCGTGTTCGGCAACCGCCTCGGCATATACCATTCAAAGTATTCCGACGCCGAACGCGTGGAGATATGGAAGAAGCAGCTGTCTGCCGCGCCCTACGACGTGATACTCGGTGCGCGCTCGGCCGTGCTTCTGCCGTTCACCAATCTCGGCCTTGTCATCATCGACGAGGAGCACGAGACGTCGTTCAAGCAGCAAGACCCCGCCCCGCGCTATCATGCCCGCAGCGTGGCCATAATGCTTGCGCGCAAGTTTGGTGCAAAGGTGCTGCTCGGCTCTGCCACGCCTTCGCTCGAGAGCTGGAACAACGCCCATACGGGCAAGTTTGGCCTGGTGAGCCTTATGCAGCGTTATAACGACATACGCCTGCCCGAGATTGAGGTGGTGGACATTAAAGACCTGCAGCGCCGCAAGATGATGAGTGGTCCGTTTTCGCCCCGCCTGATGGCAGCCGTGCGCAAGGCCTTGGACAACGGCGAGCAGGCCATACTGTTTCAGAACCGCCGCGGCTTCGCGCCGATGATAGAGTGCCGCGAGTGCGGATGGGTGCCACACTGCGACAAGTGCGACGTGTCGCTCACATATCATAAGAGCCTCGGACAGCTTACGTGCCACTATTGCGGCACGACATACACCGTGCCCGAGGTGTGCCCCTGCTGCGGAAGCCGCAACCTGCGTGGGCGAGGATATGGCACGGAGAAGGTGGAAGACTACGTGATGGAGCTGTTTCCCGACGCCCGCGTGGCACGCATGGACCTCGACACCACCCGCACGCGCAACGCCTATGAGAGGCTGATAAGCGACTTCTCGGCTCATAAGACCGACATTCTGATAGGCACGCAGATGGTGAGCAAGGGTCTCGACTTCGACAAGGTAAGCGTGGTAGGCATATTGAATGCCGACAGCATGCTCAACTATCCCGACTTCCGTGCCTACGAGCATGCCTTCATGATGATGGCGCAGGTGGCCGGACGCGCCGGGCGCAAGGGCAAGCAGGGCCTCGTGATACTGCAGACCAAGAGTCCGCAGCTGCCTGTCATAACGCAGGTGGTGCGCAACGACTGCGAAGGACTGTTTGCCGACCAGCTCGATGAGCGCCAGGCGTTCTGCTATCCGCCGTTCTGTCATCTGATATATGTCTTTCTGAAACATCGCGACGACGCCGTTGTGGCCTCCGCTTCCATGCGTCTCGGTGACATACTGCGAGGCTGGTTCGGCAGCCGTGTGCTCGGTCCCGACAAGCCTTCGGTGTCGAAGGTTAAGACGCTCAACATACGCAAGATTATGCTGAAGTTCGAAAACGGCATCGACCTTGCCAAGGTGCGCCTCTATCTGCGCAAGGCACAGGCCATGATGGGGCAGGACGCCAAGTATCGTTCTGTTCAGATTTACTTCGATGTCGACCCCCTTTAATCCCAATCAGGACATCAGACCGCACATCGTGTTGTCTGTTTCGTGTATTCCGGCTCTCTGCCGTCTTTCCGTTTCCTGTTGCCGCTTTTCTGTCCGTTATTCTTGACATGGCGTACTATGCTTGCGAAATAACAGACGGAAATACGCTCTGAATAAAGCAAAACAACAGGCAGAATAATGATGCCGGTTTAGGCATAACCACGTCATTCTTAACCGGCTGCAGAGCCTGCTGTTGCCGCTGAAAAAATGGTTGATTATATATGTATTTCCAATATGTGGTCTTTTGCTTTCCAAAAGGCCACATATTGCAACGTAAAAGGCCACCTTTTAGACGATAAAAGGCGGCCTTTTGCAAAAGTAAGATTATGATGCTCGTAATGCACTGATAATCAGTTGCATTACATTGCGTAGGAATTAAAAGTCGATGTCAAGTCCGATACCGAACACACGGTTAGTGCGTGTGAACGTGTCGGCGCCGTAAAGCATGCTCTTTCCTGTCGACGGGTCAGGCGTGGTCAGCAGTGCCGTGGTCTTGTCTACGGCCACCTGTGCAGCCTCCGGGCCCAGCAGCTCGTTGGCCACGTTGCCGATAACCTTTCCGGCCAGTCCGGAGATGTTGTAGTAGTCGTTGGTCTCGCGCTTGTAGTCCTTGTAGAATGTCTGGAAGTAAGCCAGGTTGAGCTTCATCTTCTCGGTCAGCTTAATGCCCACGCCCAGGCCCACAGAGCAAGAACTTACGTTGAAGCTGATGTCCTCCATGTAGCTGTCGGTGAAGTCATACTCCGTAAACTGCGCTCCTGCGCTCACCTGCACTCTCTTGTTGATGTCATATTCTGCACCGAAGAGATACTCGTTGGTGTTGCCTCCGAGCTTGTCCTGGTGGTTGTCAAACTGCTTTGCGTCAGTGTCAAAGTAGTGGTGCCATCCGGCAGAGATGCGCAACTGCTGCAGCGGCGACCACTGTGCGCCCAGCGTCAGCAGAGCCGGCGAGTCTTCAGCCACCTCAATTCCGTCGGTATAGCGGTTGAGCTGCTCTAAGTTCTTGGCGCTCTCGCTGTTGGCAGAGCGGTTCTTCAGGCGCATGCGTGTCTTGAATTCATACTTTGCTGCAAAGTTAAAGTCTCCCGTCTTATAGTCAACACCGATTATTGGCGCGATGCCCCATCCGGTCTGGTCGCAGTTAAGCGTTACGTCCTCTGTGGCAGAGCCGAGCGCACCCAGCATCACGGCCTTCACCTTATAGTCCTTTGCCAGCTGTGCATATTTGGCTGCGTTGGCCATGTCGCCTGCCTGCTGATACATGTTGGCCATCTCTGTGTATGTGCCCACAGCCACGGCAGCCTGTGCCGAGAGGTTCTTGAAAGTCTCGGGCGCGCTTACCATCTCGCCGTTTATGTTGGCCTTGATGTTCTTCACGTAGCCGTAATAGTTTGAGTTGCCGTATAGCACACGTGCTCCCAGATACACCGACCAGTGGTCGTTCAGCTTGCGTGCTGCTCCGAGCGTAAAGCCGTAATAGTATTGGCGTCCGCGCATGTATGTGTCCATGTCATACTGCGACACCGTGGGCAAGCCCAGCGAGCCCAGTCCGAGTTCGTTTGTCAGCACGTCGAGGTTCTGCGACAGCAGCGGCAGCAGGGCTATGTTGCCCTCAAACGACGACAGGCCGTCGTCGAACACACACTTGCCGCCTCCGCCCGTGATGGCGAAGTTAAACTGGAAGCTCCAGTTGTTCTTGTTGTATGCCGCCTGTATCGACGGTATGATTGGGGCGTTGGCCTCGCCCTTGAAAGTCTTGGTGGTGTTGCCGAAGTTCTTGGCTCCATAGGCAAACGGAGCGAACGTTGAGGTTATCTCACGCGTCTGGTGAGCGTTCTGGATGTTGAGCGACAGATGGAATCCGTTGTTCATAAACGCCACTCCGGCAGGGTTGCTGTACACACCGGCAATGCCAATCACGGCATCCTGAGCCGGATTTCGCAGGAAAGCAATGTTCTGATTGGTGTTAGTAAGAATACCGCCTGCGCTGGCCGTTGCGGCTGCTGACAGTGCAAGAGCTGCGCAGATTAATTTTGTTTTATTCATCTTTAATAACCTTAAATAAATTGGCTGCAAAGGTATCATTCTTGTTCTTTATTTCCTAAAATGCGGTCTTTTGTTTAATTTTTATTAACAAGATAGCGGTCTGTTAATGCACAAATATATAGATGTGTGCAAGTTTTTGTGTCATACACGTGCATAAATAAAAGGTCGCCTGCGCTGCATCTACAACAGCGTTGGCGACCTTTTTCAGCTGTGCCGTCGGCCCTTATTGCTTTGCGGGCTGCGTGTTTTCGGTCTTGTTGTTTTTCTTTGCCAGTTCCGGATAGCTTGTGCGCGTGTGGTATATCGACTTCAGTCGCTCCGTCAGCACCTGCTTTGCCACGGCTATGTCGTGGAAGGTTATCGGGCAGTAGACAAAGTATCCCTCGCTCACCTGCTGGTCTATGAGCCTGTTCACCAGGTTGGATATGCTCTCCTCGGTGTATTCAGGCAGCGATCTCGATGCCGCCTCCACCGTGTCGGCCATCATCAGTATGGCCTGTTCGCGCGTGAACGGGTCGGGGCCGGGATATGTGAAGAGCGAGTCGTCCACGGGTTCGTCGGGGTGTTCGTTCTTGTACGATATGTAGAAATACTTTGTCTTGCCGCTTCCGTGGTGAGTGTTTATAAAGTCCTTGATTATGCTCGGCAGGTTAAACTTCTCAGCCATCTTCAGTCCTTCGGTTACGTGGCTTATCACGATCTGTGCCGCCTCTATGCGCGGCATCTTGTCGAGCGGGTTGGTGCCCACCTGGTTTTCGGTGAAGAAGGCCGGGTTCTTCATCTTTCCTATGTCGTGATACATGGCTCCTGTTCTCACGAGCTGCGCCTTAGCTCCGATCTTGTTGGCTATCTCGGCGGCAAGGTTGCTCACCATGACAGAGTGCTGGAATGTGCCCGGAGCCACCTCGCTGAGCTGGCGCAGCAGGTCCTTGCTGGTGTTTGACAGCTCAATGAGCGTAACGTTTGAGATGAACCCGAACGCCTTCTCGATGATGAGCATCATCGGGTAGGCAAAGAGCAGCAGCACGCCGTTCACTATAAAGTATTTATACATGCTGTGGTCCATCGACGTGATGTTGTTGTCCTGCATCAGCTGCAGCGCGAAATACATGGCGCTGCTGCCTATCGTCACGAGCACGGCCGTCTTGAACAGCTGCGCCCTCTGCGACAGTTCGCGCAGCGAATAGATGGCCACGAGGCCCGCCACAAGCTGCACGATGATGAACTCATACTGATATTTCACGGCGGCGGCACATATCAGAATCATCGTTACGTGCGATATGAAGGCCGTTCGCGAGTCCATGAACACGCGTATGAATATCGGTGCTATGGTGAACGGCAGCACGTAGACGTTCAGTATGCTGTGGCTCATCATCACCGACACGAGTATCGGGAACAGCGTTATCATCGTGTAGAGCATGGTGATGCTGCGCGGCTTTTCAAAGTAGTCCTTGCGGAACAGGCCGAGATACGTGGTGAACAGCATTATGAGCGTGGCCACGAAGAGTATCTGTCCGGCTATTGTCGACGGTATGGCGCTCACCGTTGCGCTGCGCCTCTGCGTCTCCTTCTCAAACGAGTTGAGCACCCTGTACGTGTGGTCGTCCACAATTTCGCCGCGGTCTATTATCTTCTGTCCGCTGAGCACCATTCCGCTTGCCAGCGGTATCGTGCTGAGCAGGTCGGCCTTCTCGGTCTCGCTGCGCTCCTCGTCATAGTTGAGGTTAGGCTGTATATATTCGTTCAGGTTGCATTTCTGCAGTATCTGCCTCTGTTCGGCCAGCTTCTGGTCGGTGAACAGCTGTTCATAGGCCGTCATCGTCGAGTAGATGCACATTATTTCGGCGTTGGTGGCCTTCTTGCCGCTCACAATCCTTATGGTGCTTGTGGTGTCCTTGCTTATCTCTGAGTATTCGGGCGTGTCCATTATTCCTGCCTGATACAGGCGGTGAAGCCTGTCGGCAATGGTCGTAACATAGTTGTAGGGCAGTCCGGGTATGCCCTCCTTGTATTTGCTCAGAAACTTGCCGATCTGCTCCTTCTCTACAGCCGTGTTATAGTTGTAGTAAGGCTCAAATGCCTTTATTATGCTGTCTTGCTCTCCTTTAATGGCCTCGTCGGTCTTGTAGATAGGAAAGTCGAACTTGGCTATCAGCGAACTGTACATCCACGGCTTGCCTATGTCGTATCTGAACTGCGGTCCGCTGTTGCGCGGAAGGAAGCCCACGATGATGATCACGGCCGTAACCACCAGCGACACTCGTGTCAGGATGTTTCTGAAATAATGTTTGTCAGTTTTGTTGAATTTGCCCATTTCTATTCGTATTAAATGCTTTACACTGCGAAAATAATAAAAAAATACGCCACTTTGCTAAAAAAGTTGTAATTTTGCACAAAATTTATCTTATCTTCATTAATAAATGGCAGAAAGAAAAGTAAGGGTGCGCTTTGCACCAAGTCCTACCGGGGCGTTGCATATAGGCGGCGTACGTACCGCATTGTATAATTATCTTTTCGCCCGTCAGCATGGCGGCGATTTCGTTTTCAGAATAGAAGATACAGACTCAAACCGTTTTGTTCCGGGCGCAGAGGAGTATATCATAGAGTCGTTCAGATGGCTTGGCATCAAGTTTGACGAGGGTGTCAGCTTCGGCGGCGAACATGGTCCTTACCGTCAGAGCGAGCGTCGTGCGATATACAGAAAATATGTCGACCAGCTGCTCGATGCCGGCAAGGCATACATTGCCTTCGACACGCCTGAGGAGCTTGAGGCAAAACGCCAGGAGATAAAGAACTTCCAGTATGATGCCCATACGCGAATGATGATGCGCAACTCGCTCACATTGCCGGCCGAAGAGGTTGAAAGACTGATAGCCGACGGCAACCAGTATGTAGTGCGCTTCAAGATTGAGCCGGGCGAGGACGTTCACGTTAACGACATGATACGCGGCGACGTTGTTATAAAGAGCGATATTCTTGACGACAAGGTTCTTTATAAGAGCGCCGACGAACTTCCTACATATCACCTTGCAAACATTGTTGACGACCACCTGATGGAGATCAGCCACGTTATCCGTGGCGAGGAGTGGCTGCCGAGCGCACCGCTGCACGTGCTTCTTTACAGAGCCTTCGGCTGGGAAGACACTATGCCGCGCTTTGCGCATCTGCCTCTGCTGCTCAAACCGGACGGAAAGGGTAAGCTGAGCAAGCGCGACGGCGACCGCCTGGGCTTCCCCGTGTTCCCGCTGGAGTGGCACGATCCTAAGACAGGCGAGGTGTCTAACGGCTTCCGCGAGCAGGGGTATTTCCCCGAGGCAGTCATCAACTTCCTTGCGCTGCTGGGCTGGAATCCGGGCACGGAGCAGGAGATGTTCACTCTCGACGAGCTTGTTGAGCAGTTCGACATAACGAAGTGCAGCAAGGCCGGAGCGCGTTTCGACTATCAGAAGGGTATCTGGTTCAATCACGAATACATCCTGCGCAAGAGCAATGAGGAAATTTCTAAGCTGTTTGCGCCTATCGTTGCAGGCAACGGCATCGACGAGTCAATGGAGCGCATAACCAAGGTCGTTTCTATGATGAAAGACCGTGTAAGCTTCGTCAAGGAGCTTTGGCCGCTCTGTTCGTTCTTCTTCATTCCTCCTACTGAGTATGACGAGAAGACCGTGCGCAAGCGCTGGAAGGAAAATTCGGCTCAGGTTATGGGCGAGCTTGCCGAGGTGCTTGAGGGCATTGACGACTTCTCGCTCGAGAATCAGGAGCACATCGTCATGGCTTGGGTTGAGAGCAAGGGCTACAAGCTGGGCGACGTGATGAATGCTTTCCGTCTTACTCTTGTGGGCGAAGGCAAGGGTCCGGGCATGTTCGACATTTCTGCTTTCCTCGGCAAGGAAGAGACGCTGCGCCGTCTGCGCCGTGCAATCGAGGTGCTTAAATAGACCTAACAAACAAGCATAAGCCGTGTACGAAATTGTTATCAGCCTTTACACGCTGGGCGTGGCCGTGATGAGCCTGTTCAACGATAAGGTAAAGAAGATGTGGCGGGGCGAGCGCGAGGCCTTCAGTGTGCTAAGGAACAGCGTTGACCCCGGCTCACGCTATGTGTGGTTCCATGCGGCGTCGCTCGGAGAGTTTGAGCAGGGTCGCCCCATCATGGAGCGCCTGCGCCGCGAGCATCCCGAGCTTAAGATTCTTCTTACGTTCTTCTCGCCCTCAGGATATGAGGTCAGAAAGAACTATGAGGGAGCCGACATAATATGCTACCTGCCGCTCGACACGTATTTCAATGCGCGCAGATTCCTTAATCTGGTGCATCCCGAAGTGGCTTTCTTCATCAAGTATGAGTTCTGGTGGAACTATCTGCACATACTGAAGCGCCGCAATGTGCCTGTCTACAGCGTGAGCAGCATATTCAGGCCCAATCAGGTGTTCTTCCGCTGGTATGGCCGCACCTACAGCAATGTGCTTAAGTGCTTCACACGTTTCTTCGTTCAGAACGAAGTCAGCAGGCAGCTGTTAGCCAAGCTCGGCATCACTGAGGTTGAGATTACGGGCGACACGCGTTTCGACCGTGTGCTGCAGATAAAGAGCCAGGCCAAGAGTCTGCCTATAGTTGAGGCCTTCAGACAAGACTATAAGGTGTTTGTGGCCGGAAGCAGCTGGCCTCCCGACGAGGACATCTTCATCAAATATTTCAACGGCCGCGACGACTGGAAGCTGATTATTGCCCCGCACGTTATCGGCGAGGACCATCTTCAGCAGATATTGTCTAAGCTGAAGGGCAAGGCCGTGAGGTATACCGAGGCCACTCCTGAGAGCGTTGCCGATGCAAAGATTCTCATTATCGACTGTTTCGGTCTGCTCTCCAGCATTTATGGCTACGGCCATGTTTCGTATGTTGGCGGCGGTTTCGGTGTCGGCATACACAATGTGCTCGAGGCGGCGGTTTGGAACATACCGGTGATATTCGGTCCTAACAACGAGCGTTTCCAGGAAGCGCAAGACTTGCTCGCATCGGGCGGCGGCCGTCAGATTGACGGTTATCAGCAGTTTGAGAGCCTGATGAACAGCTATATAGCCGACGACAGCCTCCGCAAGGCAGACGGCGACAAGGCTGCGCAATATGTAAGCAGCAAGGCCGGAGCAACGGGAAAGATACTCTCGGCAGTTAAATTCTGATTTTTTTGTTGGCTAATGAATATAAGGACACAGCGCGCCTGCCGTTCACACGGCGACGCGCTGTTGTCTTTTTGTGCTTTTCTTTGTATGTGATGTAAGGTCTTTTATATTTTCAGCCGCTGTCTTTCTGCTGCTTTGACCTGCACATTTTCCCGAGATAAATGATGAAGTCAGGAGTGCAGTATCCGTTTTTCATCTTATAGGTCTTCTGTCAAACGAGTACATGTTTCTTCTGTATTCGCTCGGCGACATGCCTGTCTGCGACTTTACAAACTTTCCGAAGAAAGATATGTTTGGAAAGTTCATCGAGTCGGATATTTCTTTTATTGTCATGTTCGAGTATTTCAGGCGTTTTATTATAGCGTTTATAGTAAACTGATGAATCCAGCTTAATGCTGTTTTTCCGCTAATTTTTTTACAAAGTGCTGATAGATATTTTGGCGTTATGCATAGTTTTTCGGCATAAGCCTTTACCGAGCGCTCTATACCTCCGTTTTCTGTTAGCAGTTCAATGTAGCGTTTGAATAGCAGATCTCCCTGTCTTATCACTCCGCTGAACCGTTTGTTGTCGTTATATGATGCAAGCAGGTCGGCAAGTTCGTAGAATGCACACTGGAACAGCGAGTGCATAATCTCTTTATGAAATAGGCCGTGGGTATGGCTCAGTTTGAATTGCAGCAGACTATAAAATTTATCCAATAGTATCCGCCTGTCTCCATTGATACTTATGAGAGGATTTTTAGAGGCATATAATATAATGTTCCAAAAGTCTTTACTCATGTCCAGACTATGGTAAAGAACATCATTAGACAGTCCGAGGATTTTCAGCTCAATATCGTCAGATGTATTCACGTTGGTGATAAACGTATTTGGAAGACACAACAGTATATAGCCTTCTTCCAGCCTGTATGTCGTTTCGTTTATACGGCAGTTGGCGTAGCCTTTTATACAATATACAACCAACAGCATCTCCATGTGGCACAGATCGTTGGTTGGGGGTATGTTTTTCAGATTATCCATCACCACGATGTCGCCGTCATGATAGTCTGCAATAGATTCATTGATAAATGATTCAATATTTATTTTGAGTTCATTTTTTTTTCATAAATTGTTTGATTTTTTCGGGACAAAGATAACCATTAACTTAAAATGTGCAATATTCCAAAAGTAGATAATAGTGTTCTTAAAGTCTTTTACTGAATTATTTAATCCACTTTGGATTTTTTGTTTGGAAAATAAGGACACAAGGTTAAAACCCATTATCCGTAATTTTGCAAAAAATTCAGAGTAAATACAACAAATAAGATGAACAAAGCAAATTATTTAGCAGTCCTTGCGCTGTCGGTGGTGCTCTTGGCATCATGCTCCGGCAAGGAGAAGGTAAAAGAGGTTGTGCCGGTAACGGTTAAGACAGAGAAGGCTGAGCCTGTTCCGGTTAATGGAAGTCAGGAATATTCGGGCACGGTTGAGGCTTCAGACGATGCCGCACTCAGTTTTACTTCGGGCGGAACTGTCACAAAGATTTATGTCTCTGTAGGCGATATGGTAAAAAAAGGTGCCCTTATTGCCGAAGTCGACCCTGTAAGCGTGCGCAACGCCTATGATGCGGCAAAGGCTATGAGAGAGCAGGCTGAGGATGCTTACAGGCGCATGAAGCAGTTGCACGATGACGGAAGCCTCACGGAGATGCAGTGGATTGAGGTGCAAAGCAAGCTTCGTCAGGCCGTTTCGGCTGAGAACATTGCCCGCAAGAGTCTGTCAGACTGCCGTCTGTATGCCCCATACAGCGGTTATGTGGCAGAGAAACTTGTTGAGGCAGGACAGAACGCTGCGCCCGGCATGCCGGTGATAAAGCTGGTAAGTATAAATAAGGTGAAGATAAAGATTGCCGTGCCCGAAGACGAAATGTCTGGCATCAGGGTTGGACAGAGCGCCTTGGTACGTGTGCCGGCACTGCAAAATATGAGTTGCAGCGGCCGGGTGACCGAGAAGGGTGTGTCTGCCGACCCGCTGTCGCGTTCATACGAGGTTAAGATAGAAGTGCCCAATTCTGCCCATAAGCTGCTGCCGGGCATGGTGTGCGAGGCTTATGTGGGCGGCAATCTTGAGGCAACGGCCGTGGCTCTGCCTGCCGAGATAATACAGATAGACACCGACAACCGTCCCTTTGTTTGGACTGCCGTAGGCGGAAAGGCCCACAAAACTTATGTAGACGTTGGCGAGAGCGTAGGCAGCCGCGTGGTGATTAACGGCGGAATAGGTACAGGCGACAAGGTTATTGTCAGCGGACAACAGAAAGTCAGCGAGGGAACTAAAATAAAAGAACTATGACAAAGAAGAAAAGAAACATTGTGGAGTGGGCCATGCACTATCGTCAGATAGTGATAATGGTTACGTGTTGTCTTGTGGCCTTCGGCATCTACGGACTCACCGACATGAACAAGAACGAGTTTCCCGATTTCACGGTGCGCCAAGGCGTGGTGGTTGCCGTTTATCCGGGCGCGTCGGCACAGGATGTAGAGGAGCAACTCACAAAGCCGCTCGAGAACTACATATTTTCATATAAGGAAGTAAAGAAGGAGAAAACCAAGTCGTACAGCCGCAACGGCATGGCAATAATTCAGATTGAGCTTAACGACGACATATCCGGAAGCGACAAGGACAACTTCTGGAGCAAGTTCAAGCACGGCATCAACACGTTCAAGGCTCAGCTGCCGTCGGGAGTGATGGCGCTTATGGTGCAGGACGACTTCGGCGACACGTCGGCTCTGCTCATAACCATGGAGAGCAAGGACAAGACCTATAGGGAACTCAACGACTATATGGACGACCTGAAAGATAGGCTGCGCCGCATTGAGAGCATCGGCCGCATGAACGTTACCGGAATGCAGAAGGAACAGATATCTATATATCTCGACAGCGACAAGATGTCTCATTATGGTATCGGTGTCAGCACCATAGCCACGAATCTCTTTGCCAAGGGCTTCGTTACTACGGCCGGCACGCAGAAAGGCAACGGCTACGACAGTCCGATACAGGTGGAGCGATCGCTCAATGTCGTTGGCGACGTGGAGCAGCTTGTGGTCTATTCCGACCCGTCGGGCAACGTAGTGCGTCTGAAAGACGTTGCCAAGATAAAGCGCGAGTATCCCCAGCCGTCGTCGTATGTAACCAACAATGGTGTGAAGTGTCTCGTGCTCAGCGTAGAGATGAAGAAAGGCCGCAGCATAACGGCCATGGGAGCTGACATCGAAAAGGTTATGGACGAGTTTAAGTCTACATTGCCTTCGGATGTAAGCATCTTCACCATAACAGACCAGACCAAAGTGGTAAACGACAGTGTGGTAAACTTCCTCCACGAGCTTCTCATTGCCATTGCAGCAGTGGTAATAGTGATAATGCTGTTTTTGCCGATGCGTGTTGCTCTTGTGGCGGCATCCACCATACCTATTTCTATTTTCATCTCGTTAGGATTGTTTTATGCATTCGGTATAGAGCTTAACACTGTTACGCTGGCTGCACTTATAGTTACGCTGGGCATGATTGTCGACAACTCCATTGTGATAATCGACAGCTACATGGAGATGCTCGCCGAGGGCAAGTCGCGCTGGACGGCCTCCATAAGCAGTGCCACTCATTTCTTCAAGTCTATATTCTCAGCCACACTTGCCATAAGCATTACGTTCTTCCCGTTCCTGCTTACGATGAAAGGTATGTTCCACGACTTTCTGCTCTATTTCCCGTGGGCCATCACCATCGTGCTGCTCATATCGCTTCTGGTGGCCGAGCTCATAGTGCCGTTCCTCCAGTTCTATTTCATACGCAAGCCTGTCGGTGTGGACGGCAAAAAGAAATTCTCTTTCCTCGACCTCGTTCAGCGCTATTACGACTGGCTCATAGGCCGCTGCTTTGCCCATCCTTACATCACCGTTTCTGTCGGCGTGGCAAGCATAGTGATTGGTTCAGTCATGGTGTCACAGCTGCCGCAGAAGATGATGCCTACGGCCGAGCGCAACCAGTTTGCCGTTGAGATTTACCTTCCCGACGGCACGTCGCTCAAGCGCACCGCTGCCGTTGCCGACAGTCTGGAGCATATTCTGCGCAAAGACAGCCGCGTGGTGTCGGTGGCATCGTTCAAGGGCACTTCGTCGCCGCGTTTTCATGCAGCCTATGCGCCGCAGTTTGGCGGATCTAACTATACACAGTTTATTGTCAATACGAAGAGTAACCACGATACTGAGACCCTGCTGAAAGACTACCGCATGAAGTATGCCACACACTTCCCCGACGCTTATGTGAGGTTTAAGCAGCTGTCTTATTCGCAGGATGCCAATCCCGTTGAACTAAGGCTTACGGGCGACGACTGGCAGCAGCTTAAATCGGTTGCCGACTCAGTAACGCGCCTGTGGCGCAACAATCCTTATCTGATGCTTGTGCGCAACGATGTTAACGAGCCGCTGCTCACCACTGATATCAAACTCGACGAAACCAAGGCAGGACGCATGGGCGTTACCAACGCCATGGTTGAAACCACGCTCGCAACGCGCTATAACAGCAGCGGCATAAGTCTCGGCACGATATGGGACGGCGACTATAACTACAGCGTTTGCCTTAAAGGCACCAACGCCGACTCGTCTTCTATCCGTGATGTTGCCGATGAGCCTATCCCCGTCAGCGGCGGACTGTCGTCAGTGCCGTTGCGCCAGATAGCCAAGGTTAAGCCTATATGGGCCGACAGCCAGATAGCCCACCGCAACGGATTGCGCACTATAACGGTGATGGCCGATGTTGTTGACGGCAAGAATGTGATGGAGCTTACCGGCGAACTGCAGAAGAGCTTCGACGCTTCGCACCTGCCTTCAGGCATAAGTGCAGAGTGGGGCGGCGAGTATGCCGAGTCGCAGGAGTCAATGCCGCAGATATTGTCGGCACTTGTTGTTGCTGTGGTTATTATCTTCTTCATTCTTGTATGGCACTTCCACCGCATCAACACAGCCGTGCTGCTGCTCGTGTCGCTTGCCATGACACTGTTCGGCACATGTCTGGGCGTGCTTATTTCGGGCGTGACGTTCGGTCTTACCTGTTTCCTCGGCATAATAAGTCTGATGGGTATATTGGTGCGCAACGCCATAATAATGTACGACTATGCTGAAGAACTGCGCGATACCGAAAAGCTTACTGCCCACGAGGCCATCTTCATGTCGGCAAAGCGCCGTATGCGTCCTATCTTCCTCACCTCGGCAGCAGCCTCAATGGGCGTTATCCCGATGATTCTCGGCGGCAGCGGTCTGTGGATGCCCATGGGTTCTGTTATATGTTACGGCACGCTGGTTACGATGCTGCTCATACTCACCGTGCTGCCCGTGGCCTACTGGCTGATGATGAGCGGATCGACAAAACGTCGTGAGGCAGGACTGAAACTTGAAAATGAATGATAAAAGTAAAAATAAGAAAGCGTTATGAACAATGATATAAAACTAATCGGGCGCGCCCTCTGCGGTCTGCTTGCCGTTCTTAGTCCGGCAGCTGTGCAGGCTCAGACGGGCCTCACGCCCGAGATGTGCCGCAGCATGGCCGTGAGCCATAATGCCAAGATGGTCAACGCCAAGAATGCAGTGGCTGAGGCAGAGCAGACAAAGAAAGAGGCCTTCACCAACTATTTTCCCATTGTCAGTGCCACCGGCATGGGCTTCAATGCCGACAAGGGCATGGCCAAGATGCAGCTTCAGCCCGACATGGCCATGGAGATGTGCAAAAACGGACTCATGGGAGGCGTTACGGCAGTTCAGCCCCTGTTTGCCGGCGGACAGATTGTCAACGGCAACAAGCTTGCCGGACTGGGCGTTGACGTGAGCAAGCTGCAGCTCGAAAAGTCGGAAAACGACGTGGAACTTACAGCCGAACAGTATTTCTGGCAGCTCGTGGCTCTCAACGAAAAACTCAACACGCTGCACGTGGCCGACACTATGCTCACGCGCATTTATCGTGATGTGAGCAACTCGGTCAACGCCGGCGTGGCGCTGAAGAACGACCTGCTGCAGGTGCAGCTCGAGAAGAACGACAACATGAGCAACCGCGTAAGCCTTGAGGGCAACATCTCTGTGGCAAGAATGCTGCTCGCACAATATCTCGGACTCGAGGACAGCAGCTTTGTGCTCGTGTCAGACATCAGGGTGGGCGAGATGCCCGAGTCGCCCGCCTCGCTGAAGAGCGACCACCGGTCGGCACTGCAGCTTACGCCCGAATACCGCCTGCTCGAAAAGAACGTTGAGGCCACGAGGCTGAAGCAGAAGCTCGACGTGGGCAAGAACATGCCTACGGTGAGCGTAGGCGCCGGATATATGTATCACGACCTGCTCGACTGCAGCCGCTCGTTTGGCGTGGTGTTTGCCACGGTCAACGTGCCGCTGTCGGCATGGTGGGGCGGAAGCCACGCCATAAAGCGCCGCAAGATGGAGGTTGCCGACGCGCAGACCGAACTTACGGACAAGTCGCAGCTGCTCGTCATCGGCATGCAGAAGGCATGGAACGACCTCAACACGGCATACACCCAGCTGGGCATAGCCTGCAAGTCGATAGAGCAGGCTGCCGAAAACCTGAGGCTCAACAACAGCTACTATCGCGCTGGAACCGCCACCATGACCGACCTGCTGAAGGCTCAGACGCAATACACGCAGAGCCGCGACCGCTTCGTTGAAACTTATTGCAATTATAAGATACTGACTCTTCAATATCTTCAGTTAACAGGTAGATAGTATTGTTTTGAGTTGCGCCCGGAGAGAAATCTTCGGGCGTGTTTTTTTGTCTGTCAGTTGTGCATGTTTTACCGAAAATATTACCATTATCCCGTTTTTCGTGCTGCTGCCGTGCCGTAAGTGCGGCGAAAGATGTAACTTTGCAGCCATACTTAAAACAATGAAAACAATGTGGTTTGTTCTTTTCTTCGTGCTGCCGTTCGTCGGCCTTGCCTATGTTCTGTGGCATGTGTGGTGCCTCCTGCCGCTGTCGGCGGGCTGGCGCTGGGCCGTGGTGGGCGTTGGTCTGGCGGCATTTCTCACCCTGTTTCTTAACTTTTCGCGTGCCATCGACGGCCTTCCCCTCAATCTGGCTTCGGCATGTTACGAGGTGGGCAACTCCTCCATATTCATCCTTCTTTATCTCGTCATCGCCTTTCTGCTGCTCGACCTCGGGCGGCTTTTGCACATAGTGCCGCGCTCATGGCTCTATTCCAACTGCATAGTGTCCACGGTGCTGTTTGCCGTCGTAGCGCTTGTGTTCATTGCCGGCAACATTCACTATAACAACAAGGTGCGTCATACCATACAACTCACCACCGACAAGCATCTCGGACGCCCCGTTAAGGTGGTCATGATGTGCGACCTTCATCTCGGCTATCACAATCGCTGCAAGGAGCTGGCGCGCTGGGTGGACATGATTAACGCCGAGCATGCCGACCTTATCCTTATTGCCGGCGACATGATAGACATCAGCATGCGTCCGCTCATAGAGGAGAACATGGCGTCAGAGCTGCGCCGTCTCAACGCTCCTGTGTATGCCTGTCTTGGCAATCATGAGTATTACAGCGGCGAGCCGCAGGCGCATAAGTTCTTTGCTGATGCCGGCATAACGCTGCTGCGCGACAGCATGGCATGCGTGGGACAGCTGTGCGTCATAGGCCGCGACGACCGCACCAACTCGCGCCGCCGCAGCGTGGCGGAGCTTATGCGCCGTGCCGACAAGAGCAGATACACCATTCTGCTCGACCATCAGCCCTATCATCTCGACCGCGCCGAGCGTGCCGGCGTTGACTTTCAGCTTAGCGGCCACACCCATCGCGGACAGCTATGGCCCATATCGTGGATAACCGACCGCATCTACGAGTGCTCTTACGGTCCGTGGCAGCGCGGCAACACGCAATATTATGTAAGTTCGGGCCTTGGCATCTGGGGCGGCAAGTTCCGCATAGGCACCTGTTCAGAGTATGTTGTGGCAACGATAACAGGGCGCAAATAGCCGTCGGCAGAAAAGCCCCTGAAAATCGTAACATTTTATATGATTTTTCCTTTCAGATTAGATGTTTAAGCCATAAAATAAGCCTATCCATTAAGGAATATTTATCGATTTACTTTCGAACTGTTAGTGGCCGAGTTACGCATCGTAACTCGGCCACTTTTTATGCAAAAGTGGCCCACTTTTCAAGCCTAACTCATAGCCTTTTTTCGTGGATTCTGATGGAATAGGAGAGACGTAATGTGATATTAAAAGTAAAGGAACGAAATTAGATGTTTATTAAGGGAATGGCAACAAGGTAAAATGACTTGTTTGAGTTTTTAATGGGTATATATTATTGGAAGTTATCGGATCACAAATTAGCTTCGCTGACTTTCAGTTCTAATATTTAATTCCGGCAGATTACAAATCAGCCGGCACATTAGTCTTGTTGGTATTTATGGAAGTAATAAGGCAACAAAGCTAATGTTCTGTCAGATTTGTAATCTGACAGCGATGAATATAAGGATCTACGATCCGCAACTCATATCTTTTTATTGACTAATAGGAAACTTAACGGAAAGATTCATTCGCTTAAACCGCGAAACAAGTGATTATCAGCAGGTTGTCGGGATAATGTCAGTAAAATGTCAGTTGTTTTATAGCTGAATTTTTTTGTCAAACTTTATTTTTGCAAAATAAAAATCAGCTATTAGTTATGAGAAAATTGAAATTTATTTTTCTGCTGCTTTGCGGTTTAATGTGTACAATATCCACATCGGCCCAACATACCATAAAGGGTATTGTGAAAGATTCTAAGGAACAGTTTATAATTGGAGCCTCTGTAGTAATTAAATCCAAAACAGATTCTCTTTATTATAAAGGATGCACCACTGACGGAGAAGGACAATTTGTTATAGAAGGACTTGCGTCAGGAGACTATATTCTTGAAATTTCATTTTTGGGATATTTAAATCATCATCAGAATTTGAAATTGAACAAGACTATGGATTTGGGAATAATTCATCTACAAGAAAAGTCTTTAAACATTGACGAAGTTGTTGTAACAGCCAGCATGGTAAAAAGGTTCGCCGATAGGAAAGAATATAAATTAACTGATGCTGAAAAAAGACAATACAGCAGTGCTTTGTCTGCTTTGGAATTTCTGCCTAAGATTCAGGTCCTTGATCAAAATGTTTCGTCTGTAGATGGTAAGGCTGTAAAGATTCTGATTAACGGTGTCCCGTCAACTCCGGCAGACCTGTCTGTCATATCTCCAGAAAATATTTTAAAAATCGACTATTACACGCAGCCTCCAATACAATACTCTAATATGGGATTGGGTTCGGTAATAAATGTTGTAAAAATAAAAAGCGGTCATAATAGTCCGTATGCCTATGAACAGCAGATGGCTGAAATCAGTTTCAACAATTCAAAGATTGACAACTATCTGTTCAGTGCGAAACTGTCTTTCAATTCATTAAACCGTAGACGTTCGTCGAAACAAGACATAATATCGAGAATCAATGGAATGGAGTCTGACAAAATTGGCGAAAGCTCTGACAGGGATAAGTATATAAGTCCGGTTTTGGATATGTATTTCAGCAAACAATTTGGCTCAAGACATGAGCTTATAATGAATATTGTCGGCACATACTATAAATCTGACTATGATTATGAGTACAAGGAAATGATGGATGAAAAAAAAGATTTTGAAACAGCAACTGTGATAAACACTGACAAGTATTCTGTTATCGGAGAGGCATTGTATAACAATAAAATGAAAAAGGCTAATCTATATGTTGGAACCAGATATATGTACAATAACAGCACTCAGAACAATTTGCCTTCAAATAATAAAATAACAACCAATGAACTCTATTCTTATTTGGGAATAACCGGGATGCTGGGTGAAAAATTCAATTACAGCATAAGCGCCGGCGTGAACAACAATATTTTTACAACAATTGAAAACGAAACGTACAACTTCACTTATTTCCGCCCTCAGGTAAGACTGGGATATTTTATAGATCGGAGTTCGGAATTGATGTTCAATTATGAAGTTAATACAGAAAATCCGTCAGTATCTTCATTGACTTATAATCCGTATTATAAGGATCCGAATTATATATTCACAGGAAATCCAAATTTGTCACCAAGCAATAATCATGAGTTCTCGTTGTCCTATTTCAAAGGTTTCAAAAAGTTTGTTATTAATGCAATGATGGAATACTCATATTCCAAAGATGCCATTGCACCGGTCTTTCAACCTGATGACACAAACATCATTGAGACATACAGCAATCTGGACAATGCGCAGAACATGAAAGCCAGCTTATTTCTACAGTGGTATCCATTCTCAGATAATATTCTTAGGTTGAGGCTATACTCAGAAGTGTTTCATCAGAAGAATAAACTTGGAGACTCGAAATGGAATAATACAGGCTATTCAATAATACCTTCAATATATCTTGCATATAATAATTGGGGACTTCAGGTGTTTTATCAGACTCAGAAAAAATCTCTTATTGGACAGACCACGAAAAATATACCAAGCATGGCATCGGTAGAATTGTCTTATAAACCGATTAAAAATTTGACAGTCACGGGTGGTATAAGATATCCTTTCTATGATTCATGGAAACAGGTTACGTCTGTATCAGGAACATCACTTCTGCAACGTACAGAGACTGAAAGAATTGTAAACAATGCCAATATGGTATATGTAAATCTTGTTTACAATATCTCATTTGGCAAGTCTAAATCCGGAGCAAAATTGAAAATACAGAATAAGGATAAGGATTCTGGTATTCTGAATAGGGAGTGATGCAATTTAATGTCATGTAATAAATCGAAAGGTAAGGTTTATAAATTTAAATTATTTGGAGGTTTTATCTATATATGATATTTACCCCAAACCGGTAGTTGGTAAATCAACGACAGGTTTGGGGTAAGATTGTAAATCAAGCATGATGCAGTAACATTAGTTATAGAATTTCAAATTTATCCATTTATTTTTATTAAAGACAAAATTTAAGTCTTTTCGTGTCTCAAAATAAAAAAATGTTGTATATTTAGGCTCTTAAAATACAGTATTATGGGTGATAAAGAACTTGACATAACATATTTCCTGTCTTTCTGCATAGAGCAATATAAGAATAAACACCATGTCAGTACAGAGGATGTTGTTTCACTTTTCGAAAAATATGGTGTGTTGACTTATTTGGAAAACAATTTCGAAGTTATCCACACTCAAAGCTATCAGTGGATAATTGAAGAAATAGACGAATTTATAAATAACCGAAAAAAAGAAATTAGAAAATGATATTGTATCATGGTAGTCTTGAAAGGGTGGATAAGCCGGAAATAAGAAATGCAAATCGTACACTTGATTATGGGAATGGATTTTATACGACAACATCCGAAGTGCAGGCTACACTTTGGGTTAAAAGGAAGCTAGGAAAAACTGGAGGTACAGGCTATGTTAATATTTATGAGATGGATGAAGAATGTATAAAGAGTTTAAAGATGCTCCATTTTTCAAAACCAACAGAATCATGGCTTGACTTTGTCATGGCAAACCGTTCTGATAAAAGCTTTAAACATGATTATGACATTGTTTGGGGACCTGTGGCAAATGATCGTGTATATGCTGCTTTTGCTTTGTATGAAAGCAATCTGTTAGATAAGCAGGGACTTATAAGAGAGTTGAAAACTTATGTTCTTGTTGACCAATTATTATTTCATACAGAACGCTCATTATGTTGTCTTAAATTTAAAGAGGCAAAGGAGGTAATTTTATGAATCTGGAAGTAACCGATAAGAATTTGTATCTGCTTTTACCCGGTAAGGTTAGTAGGGTGGTGCAAATCTATGCTCACGAATACAACATACCATTGTTAGAGGCATTAAAACGTTTTTATCTTTCTGACACATATAAAAGACTGGCAGATGAATCAACAAAACTATGGCATTATGGTGCCGTAGCTTTGTATCAGGAGTTTATGGACGAATTGAAACATCGCGAAAATAAAAAAGATAATCGGCCGGTACAACAATAGTTTTGTTGTCATATCCGCGTTAATATAATAAGGACTAAAACTTTCTTGTTGACCATTTGCCTTTGTTATGTAGGTCAGCGGCATTGCTGCCGCTTTCCCCATTAAGAACTGTACGTGCGATTTTCACCGCATACAGCTCCGATAATTCTAAATTTAATTCTCATAAAATTAAATCGGCTCATAATCATCTTTTGATGACTTGTTTCCGATAAAGTCTTCTTTACGCACGTTGACGGGCACTTTTGAGTTTCCGTCTCTCGAAGTATTCGTCCCATGATGGGTCGAACGGATTGGCTTCGCATTTTATCTTTATGTGTCGCTTGATTGGAATCTCTGTCAGTTGTTGTACTGTGAACTTCTCCTCTATTCCTCCACATACGTATACAAAGCCGAAAATCCAATTTCTGCAACCTTTGCGGATAAAATACTTATTC
>PPYE01071989.1_pt1 | contig 37185 bp, 17 predicted proteins | sample 1559881 | NCBI WGS metagenome assembly PPYE01 (sample SAMN08240022, study PRJNA423297) | Human gut metagenome, whole genome shotgun sequencing project. | reverse complement strand
GCTACCTACAACCTTCACATCAGGGTATTTCGCACGGATAGCTTTTGTGAAAGCTTCCAAACGTTCTACATAAACCTTGTCCCACTGTTCATTACCGATACCGATCATCTTCAGATTGAAGGGTTCGGGATGTCCCATATCGGCACGCACCTTTCCCCACTTGGAAGTAACAGGGCCGTTGGCAAATTCAATCAGGTCGAGTGCATCCTGTATGTACGGATCGAGTTCATCCATCGGAACTACTTCGTTGCTTTCGTACTGGCAGGAGAGCCCGCAGCTGATTACCGGAAGAGATTCTGCACCGAGGTCTTCGCTCAACAGGAAGTATTCGAAGTAACCAAGTCCCAAAGTCTGGAAATAGTCAGGGAAGGCTTTATGTTTGAAGGTGTAGTTCCAGCGGTTTTCATTCAGAGGGCGGTTTTCAACAGGACCTACGGAATTCTTCCACTGGTAACGGGTTTCAAGACTGTTACCCTCGATGATACAACCACCGGGGAAACGGAATACGCCCGGGTTAAGGTCATAAAGGGCTTGTGCGAGGTCGGCACGCAGACCATTCTCACGTCCTTTCCAAGTATTCACAGGAAACAAGGAGATATGATCCATATCTACCGTACCCTGTGTTTCGAGGACGATACGCAGGCGGGCATGAGCGTCTGTGAAAGGAGATTTCAGCACCGCCGTCAGCTTTTGCCAGTTATTGCCGCTGACTTCGATTTCTTTCTTCAACAGATTCTGTGCATTGGAGTTGACGAGCTCGATGGAGAGCTTCATCGGCTTCGCATCCGGCGTGCGGGCATAAACGGAGAAACGGTATTCTTCGCCTTGCTTCACACCGATGCCGCGGTAACCTTCATTATCCAGTCCGGCACGCAGTAGGCGGCCGTCGTTCACTACGCGTACATAGTGAGGATTGCGGTCAAAACAAGGATCTGCATCCTGAACGGTTACATTACCGAAAGGCACCCAACCCACGAAAGGTTGTGGAAATTCAAAAGAACGGTTCTTTACCAGTTCGGCATAGAGACCGCCATCGGCACCGAAGTTGATATCTTCGAAAAAGATGCCATACATTTCAGGTTGTATCTTTGCCGTCGGTTTGGAAACGTCGACGGTCATCACATGCTGCTGCGCCTGCACACCCAGTGCAAGGGACAGGACTAAAAGGGTGGTTAGTTTTCTCATGGTTGATATGATTAATAAGAATATTTTTAATTATCATTTACCAACGACTTGATGAATACGTATCACTGTAAACGAATAAGCCGGCATTGAGTAAGAAAAGTCATTTCCTTCTACCTTGAAATCAGAAGAAGCGGGTTTAGCTCCTCTGTCTTTCGGATCACCTGTCAATATCGTTTTTGTAGCCGAAGGATTTACCAAAGTAACTCCGTCCAACTTCACTTGGGAAGAAACTTCCACCGGAAGCATATTCACTAACTTCACGATATAATCTCCGGTATTAGCGTCTTTCACAACTGATACTCCGACACGTTTCTTCACGGCATCCCAACCATTATTCAGTTTTACCGTAGAAGACAGGTATTCGGTACCGGCGTTCTGACCATACATCTGTTGAGTATAGTAGCCTACTGTGGGTCTCACTTCCGTATTATTGAAATAGATCAAGTCCGGATTCCATTGTGTATGACCCTCTTTAGCCAACAACGGAGCATAGGAAGTCATTTCTACCACGTCACCGTTACGTTCTACGGCAGTTAGATAGAGAGCTTCGGCAAGCGCAGTTTCTACATTATTGGGGCGTCCCGGCAGGTGGGCGGCATATTCGCCTAAATAGACTTTCGCTTTGCTACGGTCGTAATGATCGTAATATTCCTGATTGTGAATCATCCAACCCGGTTCTACGTAATAGTGCTCGTCTACCATTGGTACACCCAGTTCGGTAGCAAGATCCCAACCTACTTCATAATCCGTACCTTCGTAGAACGGACCGGTAGTACCAATCACGGTAACTTCAGGATGTTTTGCTTTCACTGCATCAAATATCATCTTAAAGCGTTCCACGAAGACAGGTGTAATCATGTCCTCATTACCGATACCGATGAACTTCAGGTTGAACGGTTTCGGATGTCCGGCTTCCGCACGCTTCTTACCCCACACGGTTTTGCGGGCATCTCCGTTGGCATATTCTATCAGGTCAAGAACATCTTGGATGTACTGATCCATTTCTTCCATCGGAACGCCACCCTGCTGTCCTATGCAAGTCAGTTCATCCTTGGAATGGTGGGCGCAGGTACCAGAGTTCTGACAAGGTACACCGGCTGCAAGCACAGGTACGGGTTCCGCACCCATATCTTCACAGAACAAGAAGTATTCGTGGTATCCCAGACCGCGTGTCTGATGGTATCCCCAAAGATTGCGGAGCGGCTTGCGGGCTTCCAACGGACCTATAGAGCCTTTCCAATCATAAATATTATCTATTCCATCGCCATGAGCCACACAACCACCAGGGAAACGTACGAAACGGGGATGCAGGTCGGCAAGCGTTTGTGCCAGATCAGCGCGGAGTCCGTTCTTACGACCTTTGAAGGTCTTTTGCGGAAAGAGGGAAATCATATCCAGTGCATACTTGCTGACAGCCTGGGGAACAATGGACAGAGATGCAGCCGCCGCATCGCTTGTGGCTGTCAAGACTGCTTTCTGTTGTTTCCAATCTTTAGATGTTACATTTACGGCAGTTTGTGCTATAATTGTTCCATCTTTATCAACCAAGTTCACAAGTACCTTGCCTCCTTTCCCCTCAAGCACTTTACCAAAGAGTGAGAAATCATATTTCTCACCTTTCTTCAGGGCTATGCCATCGAAACCGGCATTCACCAATGCTGTTTGTTCAGCTGCATTCACATCGAAAACAGCATAATGGGAGTTATTAGGATGAATAGGATTTTCCGTTGCAATGCTCAATGTAGCATCACTGCCCTGAACACTCCAGGAGTGAGTACTATTCCAGTTCTGATCGTTACCACGGTCGGTCGGAGTATATTCAAAGTCACGGTTCTGAACCAGTTCGGCATACAAGCCACCGTCAGCTCCATAGTTGATATCCTCAAAGAAAATACCAATCAGATGCTTGCTAATTTCTTTCGCCTGACCTGCATTCACCTGAATAGTAGCCTCTACAGGCTTGAGGTTGGCAAAACGTACAGGGTCTTGCTCGGTACGCTCGGCATTCAGTGACTGGCGGTATTTCTTATGTTCGGCATAGCGAATGATCTGCTGCACGGTAGTATAGGGAACTTCCTGCACCCAGCCTTCTTCTTCGGAACCGTTCACCAACACCTTCTTCTGAGTGGTGGGGTACACATCTTTGGGTTCATACTTGCTACGTTCTTCGGGAGAGAAATAGCTCTGTGCTTCCCACTTCTGCAAGTCGGAAGAGGTTACATAGGCAAGTGCCTTACCGGTATTCGTAGCTTCCCAGATGCAATGCCATTTGCCATCAGCACGGGTTTGCATCAAATGGGGCTTGAACATAGTCTTTGCCCGGCCCCACGGACCGAAGTCGGAATTCACATAGGCAAATCCATCGGCCACGCTAAACCACTTCTCTCCGTCGGGACTCCAGGCAAACTTCAGGCCGCTGCGTCCGTCACGGTTCGAATAGGAAAAGAGGTACACCTGATTCGGTTCATTCGTCACGCCCTCCACCTTTGCCTGCACAGGCAAGACAAAAGACAGGAGTAAACATACACTTAAAAATCTAATCAATCTGTTCATGGTATTATTTATCGGGTTATTTGTTTTCAATACATTTGTATCGACCTATTTCCAGTACTTTCTCAGCTTCTCAGCCTCTTTCTTAGTGATGTGGATTACTGCTCCATGTTTCGGTGAAGAGAAGTTAGTCGCCTTCATCACACCTTCATTGAAGTGTCCCAGATCTTTGAAGTTCACAAAGTCAGTGGTTTCACTGAAACCGAAATTATGAGGATTGATACCATAGATGTCATACATTACCACCCATTTGTCTTCGCCGATGCGCTTCCACATGTTAGGAGCTTCGCAGGCTTTCGGTTCCGGATCTACCCATTCCGGCAGGTAAGCATATCCACGGTTGATATATTTCGATACAGCTTGTTTGATGCCCGGTGTTCCGTCGTGAGCAACGTAAAACATGTGATATTTATCACCTACTTTCGTGATGTCGGCATCAATAGCTGATTTGGTAGCATCGGGATATTGGAACAATAGGCGGGGTTCTGTTTCCAGACCGTCAAAATCTTCGTTTACATAAGCATAGTACAGCATATTCCGTGCATTGCCCATGCGCATGGTGAAGTAGATCATTATTCTGCCTGCATGTTCATCGTAGACCAGTTCAGGTGCCCAGGCACAACCGATCTCATCATATCCGGGGAAAGTCTTGTCAATACGGACCACATGGTGTGTCCAGTTTACAAGGTCTTTTGATTTCATCAGGACAAAACCACGGTTGTTACCCCAGCCGTATTTAGCTCCGTCACGCTCCCACTCGGTGTTGCGCAGACCTTTCTGTTGGGCAAAGATGTGCAGGTCGGTCATGGCAATGTAGAAAGTACCGTCCGGTGCACGATAGATATGCGGGTCACGGATACCTTTCTGTTCGGCAATCGTATCACCGGCGATAATGGGCTGACCGTTATTTACATCCGTAAATGTATATCCGTCATCGCTGACTGCGAAATATAAACTATGTGTATCATCTTTGAAATAGGTAAACAGATAGGCTCCCATTTCCTTTTCATTCGTTTTCCAGTCCTGAACCAGTACGGCACCACCTTGCGGTTGGAGGGTCAGTTGGAGTTTGCCGTCAGCTTTCAGTTTCAGAGTTTGCAGCTGGGGTTGCAGTTCTTTATCATCATTATAGAATGAGAGAGTCTCTCCTGCAAGCATAGGTAATTCGAGTTTCAACTTCAGTACTTCTTTTGTACCGTTAACGGCAGCTACATACCATTGTTTGCCGTGACGACGTGCAACAACTGCATATTTTCCGGGATAACCATCAATAAAACGTATTTCATCCCACGTAGTAGGCACCTGTTTCATAAAGTCCAGGCAAACTTGCGGGGCATCCGTCAGGTTGTTGGGTGCCAAAGCATAATTCTGAATAGGATTCTGGAACAACACAGCTGTTGACAACTGGAATACATCCGTCGTGCGACGGGTAGTTCCACCATTGTTCCCCCGGTTCAAACGCTTGTTCAGGAAAGTACCGCCAAATTCCATGCTGCCCACCGCATTACGGATAAAAGGATGCAGGCAGGCATTGAAAGCCTCTTCATCACAGAAATGTTGGTTGAAAATCAGATTCTCGGAAGCCAGTACCGCTTCGCTGCCTACATAGTTGGGATACATCCGCTCCCATCCGCGAGGCACTGTACAGCCGTGGAAGATTACCATCAGACCGTGATCGTCAGCATCACTCAGAATACCTTCATACAAACGCATGGTTTCCTGTTTGTCTCCACCGAAGAAATCGACTTTGATACCTTTCACACCCTGTTCCTGAAGCCATTTCATTTCACGCTTGCGGATAATCGGATCATCCATCATATTGACAGGCCCTTGCTCGATATCATTCCAGTAACCGCTTGAACTATACCACAGGAATACATCCACACCCTTACCTTGTGCATAGTCAATGAGGGATTCCATACGCTTATGGCCGATTTTCGTATCCCACCAGTTGTCAATCAACACATATTCATAACCCATTGCAGCAGCCAGATCAACATAACGCACCTGATCATCATAGTTGATACTGCCGTCCTGCCAGAGTATCCAGCTCCAGGTTCCACGTCCCATCTGATAATCATGTTCCGTCTCATACAACGGTTCCACTACATCCCAGATAACAGTGGTTTCTACAATAGGCTTCAATGTCTCACCTACCGTAATCGTACGCCAAGGGGTAGAACCCGGTAAAGCGAAAGCGGGGGCAACTGTTCCGTTACCATTATTCTCTTCAGCCATCGGGAAAGCTACCGTATACAGATTTCCTTCTGTTACATCGCTCAGGCGCGAACCGCAATAGCGGCTGTCTACTCCTGTCTCGCTGACAAGCACCCAGCCATTATCTCCTACGCGGAACAGGCAGGGGAAAGTATATCCATGTCCGTATTGTGAACGGACATCCATCGGGGCATCCGCCTTATATTCTTCTTCATAACTCGGTTTTGTCCGCTTCCAGCCTATCATGGCGTCACTTTGCGGACATATGAAGGTAGTAGTCTGTTCAGGAAAACGGAAGCCGGTCGCTTCGCTGTTCACAACAAGGCTTCCCCGCTCGCCCTGGCGGGGCAACGTATAGCGAAAAGCAACATCATTATTGCTCACACGGAATATTACGTCCATCTTCTGCCCTTTTGCATTGACAAAAGCACATACCAATTCATTGGCCTGATAGTGTATCTTGGAAGCTTTGATACGCGATTGCATGTAAACGGTATCAATTTTCCTTTCTTTATACCCAGTCAGTTTCATTGCTTTCGCGAAGTCTCCCACATTGGTCTCCAGCCCCAACGGAGATGATTCCAACATCTGTTTCCCGCTATAGGTGAGAGAATACGATGCTTCCTTCCCTTCCGGGCACGAAACTGTTAGTTGTAATTTACCGTCAGGCCCGCTGACGGTTACATTCTGTGCTGTCAGCGGCAAGACTACCGCCATACATAAAAAAACTAATCCCTTCAGTTTGTTTCTCATGATCAAATAATGTTTCTCTGGTATTTTAATAGTCATATAATTAAAGGGTTGGCACTACCGGCTTAATGGTTCCGTCCGCATTGAATTCCATGCGATCAATGCACACCTCGCGGTGCACGCCCGGACCATCTTTCAGGAAGTTCTTATTAATACGATGGTAAACGATATACCACTCATCCGTACCCGGAATTTGTAACACTGCATTATGTGCAGGACCGTAGATTTGTTTTTCCGGATTCTGAATCAGTACAATCGGATCTTTAGCCACCTCGATAGGTCCCAGCGGCGATTTAGATGTACCGTAAGCCACATGATAGTTGGGTGAACCGGTGTCATCTACCGACCACATAAAATAATAAAGTCCGTTACGGTAAAATACATAAGGAGCTTCGCGGAATGCATAATCCTGCAAGGTTCCTCCTTCGGGAGTCATTACCGTAAGTGTTTTCTTCTTGATGGAAATCATATCTTTATTCAGTTCGGCACCGGCCATGTAGCCATTACCCCAATACAGATAGGTTTTACCGGATACAGGGTCGGTGAAGACATCCACGTCTATCTGCTGTCCGTGTCCTACAGGGGAGTCTGTAATGATGGGTTGTCCCAGATCGGTAAACGGTCCGGTAGGTGAGTCGGCCATTGCTACGCCGATTTGCTTTCCTCCGCCTTTGGCAGGATTGCCGCTATAATAAAAGAAGTACTTGTATTCTCCCTTGATGAGTTTTTCCTCAATACACGGTGCCCAGGCATTTCCATTCGCCCAAGGTACCTGTTCGGATTTCAAATCCAGCATAACGCCTTCATAGTTCCAGTTCTTCAGATCGGTTGAAGAAAAAACAGTGAAGTACCATCCGCCCCAGCCGGGTTGTCCGTCGGTTGTGGAATAGATATAATATTTCTTTGTCTTGTTTGAGTATAAGATTTCAGGATCGGCATGAAATCCGGGCAATACAGGGTTGTTCGGTATTGCACCCAATTCGGCAGGCCTGCCCCATTTATCTGTGATACGGATCAATTCATCGCGCGTGATAGGAATAATCGTTCCGTGGCGGGGATGGAAATTCATCTTCACTTCACTGTCTATCACTTTGAAGTTCTTCAGGTCGGTAGTTTCCGTAAACTGATATTTGCCTTTCATGTATACATCATACATTAATATATACTTATCCTGGTTTATCAGTTTAAATGTGCCGGCGCCTTCTACAGCATCTTTTGTTTGCTGCTTGTAATCCGGTTCTTCTTTCCACTGGCCGGAAGTCAGCGAACGGGTGGTTGCCACTTTAATGCCGTTTCCATGTCCCTCTGTCTTATAGAACAGGTGGAAAACGCCGTCTTTATAGACAATATCCCCGTCGATACATGATTTCTTATTCTCCGGAATGAAGAGTGGTTTCGGTTCACCAATCAGATCTGTGAAGTCGTCATTGGCATATGCATAGTAGATGATGTCGGCTCCACCGGCATATTGCATAGACCAGTACACCATATATTTTCCGGCTTCAGGATCAAAAACCGTCTGCGGTGCCCAAACACGCTTCAGCTTTTCCTGTCCTTTATAACGTTTCTGCATATTAATGATGGAATGCGTCCAGTTTACAAGGTCATTGGACTTCAGCAGCACCATTGCACGGTTCGAATCCCAACCATTGTCAGATACCATATCTGTCACCACCATATAAAAGGTATGACCGTCCTGGCTCCTCAGGATATGCGGGTCGCGCACACCACCGGTCGAACTGATCACTTTCGAATCAAGAACGGGCTTGCCGTCATTCAGCGCCCAATATGTATATCCGTCCATACTTACGGCATAACATACGGCTTCTTCACTGATGTGGTTACCTGTAAAGTAGGTGAACAAATAAGCCACATAATCTTTTTCAACGATAGGATGTTGTTGCTGAGAGAATGAAGGCAATGTTATTGCCAACATCAAGCTAATTGCAATTGCAAATTGTTTCATAGTATTCCTCATAAAATTCACGTTAGTTATTGGGTGTCAAAAATACACATAAAATAAGAGATATACTACCACGAATCATGCAAAAAGGGAATAATTTTGTGTCATTTCATTAAAAAACAAAGTTTTACCCAGGTTATTAAACCAAAATGGAGCTTGCCAATGCCGACAAACTCCATTTTGTATCTTCTGGAAAAAATAGAATAATCAATTCAGGAATCGTACCATTTCGCAAGCCGCCAGTAAGAAAGCCCCTACTCCAAAGTTAGCTGTTGAATTGGCATCTACCACTTGTCCCGGAATGGCCTTCTCACCGATAGGCTGCACATAGCCGATGCGTCCATCCGGTTGCAAAGCAACAGTCGTCAGATACTTCCAGGCTTTTTCTATTACAGGCTGATAAGTAGCCTTATCCAAAAAGCCGTTATTCATTCCCCACAACAGGCCATAGGTAAAGAAAGCAGTACCACTGGTTTCCGGGCCGGGAGCATGCTCCGGATCAAGCAGACTCCGTGTCCAGTATCCTTCCGGTTGCTGACAGGCAGCCACAGCTTTTGCCATCGCGCGGTAACGGTCTATATATTCCTGACGGTATTTATCCGTTTCAGGCAAATCTTTCAGGACTTTAACCAAGGCAGCTAAAACCCATCCATCTCCACGAGCCCAGAAATCTTTCTTACCATTCACACTTTTATGTTTAGGATAGATATATTTTCCGTCACGATAATAAAGCGCATCTTCCGGATCGTACATCAGACTGTCGGCAAATGCCCAGTACTCATGCAGTTTCTCCAGATAAAGCGGATTGCCGGTAATCTTATATAGTTTAGTCATCACAGGCATCACCATGTAAAGACCGTCAGCCCACCACCAATAATCATTCTTATCCGTACTCATCTGATATTCCATTACTTCGCGGGCACGAGCTATTTTTTGAGTATCCGGTTCTATATTATATAAATCGGCATACGTCTGAAAGCAAATCTGGTAATCACCAAAAAGCACATAATCATCACTCTCGCCATAGCTGTATTTCCATTCGGCTTTATTATCCGACTTAGCACCCTTCCACTGATTATGTTCAGCCCAAGCCTTGGAGTAGTTCATGAAATCGGAGTCACCGGTCAGGAAGAATGCTTCCATATTACCACTATGATAAGCTGCATTGTCCCAGAAAGAGCGTCCGTGCTCTGGATTCTGGGTTTGCCAGTAGTTGTTCACTTTATAAATAATATCCACAATCTCTTTGGCTTCATCCTTAGGGGAAGCACAAGCCGACATTCCGTTCAGACAAAAAGCCAGGACCAGAATGTTTCCGAAATACTTTTTCATACTAATATGCTTATTCATTTAATTAATCTATTTACCTTATTCATATTCATATCATTAGAGATGCTTCCCGTTTCCCCTAATAGAAACGCCCGTTCCCCCTAATAGAAACGTCAGTTTCCTCTAATGGGAACGCAAGTTTCCTCTAATGGGAACTATTGTTTCCCTATAGGGGAACTGTAATCTCCTCATATAGAAACGGAATTCGCCCTTCGTTGAGAATCAGAACATCCTACATGAACTCCGATTTAACTCACTGTCATCTCACTTCCAGCACATACACCGGCTGAGGAGCAAAGTCCACCATACGTTCTCCATCCCCTTGCTTGGTATGTTGCACAAAGAGATGAAGACGGCGTTTTTGCTTCCAAAGTTCCGTATCATGCGACGGTTCCCAGGCATCTACCGGAAAATCCGTCAAATCAGTAAAAGTCCATTCACCCGTCCCGACTGCTGACGCATGCGCCATTGACACCCGGCTTCCCCGTTCTTCGTCGCGGAAGATGTAGAAGATTTCACCACCATCTACCACGATACGCGGACGGGCAATGGGAATCATCTTGGTACCGCCCCCTTTCAACGAAAAAGGCGTCCGGCGATCCGAAACCTGGCGGTTACGCCACATGGCACCGTCATGCCATACAATACGGTATTGGGGGATTTCACTGTCGGGATCACGCCAGTAAGTCGCGATATAAGGATTGCCGCCCGCATCGGCACTCATACTGGTCTGATTGATCAATTCAGAATTTTGCGGAATGCGGCAGGCATATTCCGCATTGTTATAGCGGATAGGCAACTCATACTTCTTGCCATTCGCCTTATACCATGTCACGCCATTGTCAAAGGAACGGGCATAACAAAGATCATGGTTCGTCTCCACATGCCACGTTTCACGCCACACCCAGGATAGGTGGATAGTGCCTTGCTCATCCACATAGAGCTGCCAGTAAGCATTCCTTTTATCTTCACCATCAATCAGGATATCCTGCACCCGGCTCCATTTCTTCTCTTTCACGGAATAGCGGTTCATCACCAGATTGCCCCGGCCGGAAGAACCGGAACGGTAGACGAAAAGTAAATCGCCCCCTTTCAGCGGATAGAACTCCGGGTAAGTGACATTTCCTTCATCTACACCCGTCATAGGTTCCTTATCTCCGAGTTCCAGTGTATACGGAGCTGTGCTGCGGCAATAGTTCAACTTATGTCCGTGATGATCGAACGAGAGATGCAGATAACCATCCCCGTCCAGCATCATACTTATAATATTATGGGCGTCTTTTACGTTTCCTTTGTATTGTGTCCGGTTCAGCGTCCACCGGTCGGAATTCAGTTTCCGCTTACCCAGCACCAGATAACCATCCGCATCATAATAACAGATATATTGCTCATCCCCTTGTGTTACAAGGGAGTTGTTGCGGAATACAGTTGTGTTGACTGACGTTTGGCTATATCCCTGTCCCACTTCCACAAGCCGGGCCTGCTGTGCCCGGAGTGTGAAAGTCGTTGAGAGAATTAGAAAGAAAAGGAGAATGTATCTGTTCATGATATCCTTATTTAAGAGGAAAAATAGGCAGCTTACCGTTTTAGTCATGATAAGCGTGATCTTTCGGAAAATCTTCTCCACCCCATGCTTTCTTTGATGTCCACGGTTGCGGTGCATCCGTCCAGAAAGGAGCGTCAGCGGGCAATCCTAACGGCAGGAAGGCAAGTGAGGCCAAATATAGGCTGCCATTGTTGGTATACCAATCCGATATATTAGGTTGAGAACCGTTGAACCCCAATGTCAGATAGCCTTCCGCATTGAAGTTGCGATTATCACCGAACATACGCTGAATAACGGCGGTCATCGCCGCACGCACCTGTCCGGCAGGCAATTCCTTTGGCAACCAGCCACGCAATGACAGCAAGGCAAGCGGTTGCAGTACACCGGTACGGTAAGTAATCGAACGGCCAAAGACCGGGAAAGTGCCTTCGGGAGAAACAAAACGTTCCAATATCATGCCGAAACGCTGCATACGCTTCAAGGCTTTCGGGAAGTTTCCACCTTTTACATTCCAGATATTCTGCTTTCCGCCATTTGTCATCACTTCAAGGCATTCCACATACATGGGGTGGAGCACAAAACTATTGTAATAATCGAAGGCGAAATCCTCTCCGTCGCTGTACCAGCCATCTCCCACATACCATTCATCGACTTTACGCAAAGCTGAAGTGATACGGTAATAATCCGTCTGGGCACCCGCCTTTTTCAGGAAGCACTCAACAGTTGAAGAGAATAATAACCAATTCGTATAGGGGGGATCTACCCGACGCAGTTGCTGGAATTCAGCTATATAACGTTGTTTTGTCAAATCATCCAATGGAACCCACAAAGCGTCATATCCACGCAAAAAGCTTTCAGCTATATAAGCGGCATCCACCAAGGGTTGTCCCTCTTTCCGCCACAACAGATAATCTTTACTTTCCGGATCTACGGATTGAGCATAGCTCTTTAATGCCCATTCACGCAATTGTTTACGTTGTTTTCCTTCCGCCGTATCATCATCGGGCAGTGACAACCACGGAGCCAGTCCGGCCATCAACCGTCCGAAGCATTCCATATAAGTCACCCGTTTATCACGACCGTCCCATGTAGGGCTCAACTCTACCAGCATATTTTCCTGCAACTTGCCTTCGCTCATATTGCTGAGTACAGGTGCTGCCATCTGGTACAGAATTCCTGCCCAAAGTTCACGATCAGACTTTACTTTTTCCGTTTTCTTTTTTGCCGAAACATTGATGGGAACCAGCAAGGCTACAATCAATAGTAGCCACAAATATTTCCACGTTTTCATGATATTCAGTTATAAGTTGTTTTTCATCGCTGCAAATATATCCGTTTTCAGACAAACCGAACTACTAAAATTATTTCAAAAAGGGTGCATAATCGACCATTCTATAGATAAATGGCAGATTTTCACTCCATATTCACCACTTATCAACCCACTCTATAAATGGAATTCCTTTTTCATTAAAACGAACAGGCAACCAAATATACCTCGAATCCGACAGGCTTTTCGGACGCCACGCATCTGCCATAAACATGTATCCACCATCCTTTAGTGGCAGTATGTAGGTACTTTGTCCTCCAAAAGTAATTTTCGCATCTTTACCTACACAAGGATTGGGTAATTGCGACCATTCCCCCAGAATTGAAGAAGCAGTCATCAGGCGGGCTTCGTTCGGTTCCCATCCTGTACATCCCGAAGCTATCATCCAATATGTTCCGTCTTTTTTGAATATAGCCGGCGCTTCATTATGTCCTCCGGGAAATATACGAATGTACTTTCCGGTATGGCTCAGATAATCATCAGACAATTCTGCTATGTGGAGCGTCAGGTTCTCTTCTGAGGAATAAATATGGTAGGCTGTGCCGTCATCGTCCACAAACAAGGTCATATCGCGGGACATCTGCCCGTCACCTTCCAGGTCACGTTTCACAAACATTCCCTTATTGACAGCCTCACGCCACTCCGGAGTCCACCATTCATAATCTCTCGGATTCCAGGTAAGCTTCTGCTCCTCCCGTGTCATATTCAGCGGATAGACACCTGGATTCACACGTCCCGAACGGATAAACCGATAAGGTCCCGCCGGGGTATCGCTTACTGCAACTCCGGCACGGGAAGGGCCATATCCTCTTCCTTTAAGTTCCAAATGGAACCACATTACGTATTTTCCTGTTTTCTGATTATAAATAACTTTAGGACGTTCTATGATACATCCTTTCTCTATATCACTTCCTGTTTCGTCAGATACAGCCAAAGCTACACCTTCGTACTTCCAGTTACGCAAATCGGCTGACGAATAACATGTCACTCCCACCTGCGTCGTAAAACCGGAAGAAGGCCGGTGCTCTCCAAACCAGTAGTATTTTCCATTGTTGAAGAGGATACCGCCGCCATGGGCGTTAATAACATTACCGTCTGTATCTTTCCAGACTTCACCGGAGGCAATACTCTTCTTACCCGTTGAATTCATTTGTCCGTAAAGAGTAGTCTGGGATAGGAAACAAAGGAATAAAAAGTATCCCGCTATATTCAAATACTTACTCATGCTATAACTTTCTCATATTATATTTATCTTTCTAAAATCGGCCAATTTCCTTTTAAACAAGAGAAACTGGCCGAACAATTATTAATATCAAATTATTATACTATTCCGTCTTATCCTCATCGGCTACAGCATCCTGCCAATTATCCCACACCGGAATATTAGCATCATAACCGTCATAACCATAGTTCTGCGCCAACTGGGCTTTATTATTGGCTGTGATAGCATCATTAGGAATCGGCCAATAGACATTACGCTTATCCAAGGTATAGACCAAAACATTCGGCCCAGACTTGATACCGTCTGGATTCTGATTATATATGGAATATTTCGTCAAGCGTTGATACCAGTAGCTACCGCCTTCGGCATCAGTTCCTGCCTGCTTATCCCAATTATCCTTACTGTATGTATTTCCCCATTCATCAACTTTTCCGCTCAATGCAAGACAGTAAGAAATACGTTTCAGTTCCATAGCACGCCACTCCTCAAGATACAATTCGCGAGCGCGTTCGTTAGCGATATCACCAATCGTGACAGAAGTATAGAATTGTGAACATTGGGCACGTTTACGTACTTCATTAACATCTGATGTAGCATCCTTACCCTGATAAAATTTAGCTTCCGCACGTAACAGATAAGTTTCAGCCAAACGATAGAGATACCAGTTTGCATTACTTCCGGTAGAAGCACCATTAAACTGGTTAGCTCCTTGATTAGCTTCTGCAGTTTCATCTTTCAAGAAGATTTTGTAATGCGGATAATCGAACCAGTCGCGGATAAGGTTTGTACAGACAATGTCTCCCTTACGTGTAGAATATATCGGGTTGCCATTCTCATCTAACTTGATATTCCCTTTTTCATCCAATACATAAAAATCCTTGTCAGCATAGAGCATAAAATTCTTTCCATAATATTCAGACTCAGGATTATTGTACTTCATATCTTCCATTCGTACCCAATTACCGACTTCATGGTTATGACGCAAGTCTTGGGTATCCTCCACACCGTTTACAACCCACATTCCATGTTGTTGAAAATCAATTGCTCCGCTAACAGTAGCAATACCACGTCCGAAAGCACGTACTAGATCCAATTTTTTATCGTAACTTTTATGATTACGTGCATAATTAACAGCACCTGCTTTCGCATCTGGAGATTTTAAATAAGAGTTATCACTCCACATAGGACCAAAAATACGCATAGTCAGAAAATCAGTATGAGAATCAGCTGTATTGTTAGGCATCCCCATAATCAATTCTTTGTTGGCAGCAATCAATTTATTCTCTGGGCGATGCAAGTCCCAAATCACATTATCTGTAATTTTCCAGGTTTCAGGTTCACCACCTTCATTAAAAGTGCCGAAAGTGGTTGTCATCAATGAATAGCCCGACTGATCAATCAGAATATCAGCTTGTTGTTCAGCCTTGTCGAACTGCCCTGTTGCCAGATAACACTTAATAAGCAATTGGCGACATGCACCCTTATTCACCATACCAATATACTGAGTTTTCGCTTGTTCAGGTACCCATTCTACAGCTTTCTCCATATCTTGAGTTATCATTTCCAGAATAGCTTCTTTCTTAGTCGTTTTATAATCACGCTTTGGAGCTTCCAAAATCTTTGTCACCAAAGGAACATTCCCAAATTGGAACACTAAAGCCAGATAGCGATAAGCACGATGAAAATAGGCACGGCCTTTGTATTCATTCTTTATTTCATCACTCAATCCTCCCACCTGATCAATATAACTCAAGATTGTATTAGCGTACTTAATTCCCGAATAATGTTGATCCCAGAAATACTTAATCTGATTATCATCACCATTAGCAATTCCACTTGTAGGAGTTAATCGAGTAGCCCATGTACCATAAGCTCCACCTACGTTATCCGTCTTACCATAAATAGCAACATCAGAAAATAGATATTCAGTACCAATAGGTACACGAATATTATTAGCTTCATAGTTAGTCCAATATAAGCGTAAATGACGATCGCACATGGCCAACACGGATTTCAGACCAGACTCAGTAGAGAATGTTGCTTCCGGTTCATAGAATGACAATGGATCTGGTTTCAGGAAGCTATCTGTACAGCTTGCCAGAAATGCTGCTCCGGCAAGAATCAAGATACTCTTGGAAAGTTTATTTTTGATGTAATTTTTCATTGTTCCAATTTTTTTAGAAAGTTAAGTTTAATCCGAATGTATAAGTACGGGTAGCCAAACCACCGGTTTCAGGATCGGCATATTCCCAATCGGCAGCCCAAGTAGCCACATTGCGTACTGTAGCATAAAGCTTCACGCGGTCAATCTGCCATTTCTTAGTCAACTTTTGCGGCAATGTATAAGCCAATGAAATATTATCCAAGCGAATAAAATTACGATTATGCAAACGCTGCGCACCGGTTGCACCGTCAGGGCCTTTAGCTTCGAGACGCGCATAGGTATTACTGGGATTATCAATAGTCCAATAGTTCTTCTTGAATGTATTGAACCCGTAAGTCATCAGTGAACCACCGTTATCATTGTTCAGATAATAGCCTTCAAGGCTCTTGTGTCCCATATAGGAATAGAGGTTAAAAGAAAAATCTATATTCTTCAAAATCGTGAATTCATTACGCAATGACCAGCGAATAGGAGCATTCGTAGTACCCAAAAATTGCTTATCCTTATCGTTATATACCGGAGTGCGGCTACCATCGGCGTTGATTTTATCATCGTCAGTGTAATGGTTCTCTACTTTCGGATCACCCGGTTGCTGTCCTACCTTGGCCGCTTCATCAACCTCGTCCACTTGCCAAATACCTGTCACTTTATAATCCCAAATTTCACCGATTGACTTTCCGATAAACCATTTGTTACTGGTATCATCCTGTTCTTTGCGTCCGATAATATTTCCTTCTGCATCCAGAATATTTTCGTACTCATAATAAAGATGCTTGATCTGATTTTTGTTATAAGAGAAGCCAAACGTAGTACGCCATTCAAAGTCTTTATTCTGAATATTTATCGTATTTAAAGAAAGCTCAAAACCATTGTTCTGTACTTCACCTAAGTTAGTAGTGACACTACCAAATCCGCAGAATCCCGGCAGACGCTGATTCATAATCATATCCGTGGTCTTCATGAAGTAAGCTTCCAAACTACCACCAATACGATTGTTCAAAAAACCGAAGTCGAGACCGAAGTTCCAAGAAGATGTTTTTTCCCACTGTAGGTTGGAGTTACGCAAACGATCCACACTGAGGTATTTCATATCCACATAGTCTGAACCGGTGAAGTAGCCCATTGTACCTCCCGTACCCGAAGCAAGATTGGACAAAGCAAGATAAGGGTCTTTCAACTGACGGTTACCGTTTTTACCCCAGGAAACACGTAATTTACCAGTACTCATTGGCTCCCACTTGAAGAACTTCTCGTTGACAAACGACCACGCCACGGAAAGTGAAGGGAAAGTGGCCCACGGATTGTTAGCACCAAAAGCGCAGTAACCATCACGCCGAACAGAACCGGTGAACATATAACGGTCGTCGTAAGAGTAGAACAAACGTCCCAAATAAGCAGCTGCAGTTTCATGTGTATCGTTTGTTTTAAAGTTACTATTATCCTTGGTTCCGTTCTGAGTATTGTGAAAACCAAGTGCATCCGAAGGTAGGATGTTGCGAGCTTCAATTTTATCGTTCCAATAACGACGTTCTTCAGCTTCCTGCACCAAAGTCAGAACAACATGATGTTTCTGTGCAAAGGTGTAATCCCATGTAATAGTATTATTAAGAGAATAATCGAAGCGTTTACTGTGTTCACGATCCACACCACGACTTGTAGGACTACTATCAGGCAAATCAGCAGACATAAAATAGAAGTTATGGAAGAATTCATAACGCGGAGCAATATTGAAATCATACGTAATATTGAATGGCAACTTCACTTTAGCATTAAAGATCGTATTCAGGACTGTATAACCTTTATCCAAATCCAAATATTGACGATCAAACTCATAGTTATATCCACGTTTCACTGTACTACCCATCGGATACTGTACCAAGCTACCATCTTCATTACGATAATCGGAATACGGACTATTGCGAAGCATGTTTGCATCCCAATAATTAGTGCCCAAAGAAACTTGTATATCACCATCGGAACGATCCTGAAAATTCACATTCGCACCAATTTCCAACCAATCTGTCACTTTGCCAGAAACTTTAAGGTTAGCACGCATAGCATTATAATCGTTTCCCTTTACTGCACCTTCGTTCTTCTGGTAGCCAAAAGACATATAATAACTCATACGTTCTGTAGCTCCGGATATACTGGCATTATAGTCTTGGTTAATACCAGTACGGAAAGTCTGATCATACCAATCGTGTGTATTTCCGGCTAAATAGTTCCGTAACACAGCATCTTCCAGTCCCAGTCGTTTAGCATAGACGCTCTGAGCCAGTTCCCCAGCTTCGTTTGCAGTATATGCCATCCACTGTTCCTCTGTAATTCCATATCTACCAATATTGCTCAAGCGGTCATAGTAACCAAGTGAAGTAACCCGCTCATAATGTCCTTCCCCAGTTTTATTATCATCTACCACCCACTTGTGGCGTCCATAAGCCTCATAAACTCCTGTTAAAGGATTTTTGCCATCAACACCCACTTTGTACCAATCTTCACGATACTGCATATACTCTGAAGCATTGAAAACATCACGGTAAGCACTTTTTGTATTAACACCAAGCGTTGCACTCACATTGATAGTGGGCTTACCCATCTTTCCCTTTTTAGTAGTTACTACGATAACACCATTAGCACCTTTGGCACCATAGATAGCAGCAGCCGAAGCATCTTTCAACACGTCAATCTGACCGATATCTTCCGTATTAATTTCAGAAAGCTCACCATAGAACTGCATGCCGTCAAGGATTATCAATGGAGAATTATGCGTATCCTTGGTTATATCATCATCAGTCTGATATACGGAACGTTGTCCACGAACCATCATGGAACCGCCGCCTTTAGCCGATGCATCGTAACCGACATTCAATCCCGGAGTACCACGTAATACATCCTGCACTGTCTTCGGAGCTTCGTTAGCAAGTTTCTCTGGCCGAATCTGAATGACAGATCCTGTCAAGTCTTTCTTACGCATTGTACCATACCCAACAACCACAACCTCATCCAGCATTTCACTATCCTCTTGTAGTGTTGCTTTCACATTCCTTTGCCCTTTTACAGGAATTTCCACCGTTTTATAACCAATAAAACTCACTACCAACGTAGCATTCGGGTTTACCTTAATGGAGAAGTTACCATCAATATCGGTAATTGTTCCATTAGAAGCTACACCTTTCTCAACAATACTGGCACCAATCACAGGACCCATCGCGTCCTCTACTTTGCCCGTTACTGTAACTTGGGAGTTTTGAGCGCCCAGATATGGGACGTTCATCATGAGAGTCAGACAAACCATTAAGGTAAAAAGTACCTTGCTTAGTCCTGCTCTTGAGGAAATCTTTCGTTTTTCCATCGTATAATTTTTAAGATTAAAAAATAATATAAGTTTTCTATTTCCAATCCGGAAACTGCATGCCTTGCTCCCGAACTGCATGGCAAAAGTATGGAAAGGAAACACATTACGGCATTACAAAAATGCCAGAGATGTTGAAGAATGGTGCATGAAACATTCTTCCATCAATAATGCACCATTCTTCAACAACCTGGCTATTTATCTATTGTCAGTATATCCTCGATCATTTGTTCCAGGTCACTGACAGAGCTCGAATTTCCTCCGTAGGTTCTTCCCCGACTACGTCTATAACCAGAACGTGTACCCGGATTTATCTGTCCGCCACCGGTAAAACTACCGGTCATGACACAACCTTCATTCTCCATAGAAATCAACTCGACAGTTGGCTTCACATAAGTTTCTTTTTTCATATATTTGTTCATTTTGAGATTTACACTTTTCTTATTTGGAATATATCACGACTTTCTGACCTTCCACAACATAGAAACCGGGAGCAAGACCGGTAACAGTATTCACACCTTCCTGCAACTGCACTGTACGTACCAATACTCCATCCGCACCATGAATCTGAACTATAGCTACCTTAGGGGAAACAATCTTCAGATTGCTGGCTTCCGAATACACACGCAATTTACCGGCATGATCCTTAGTTCCATTCTCTAAACCGGTGATTTCGCCATTTCCACCACCTATGCTAAAACTTTTCGGCATCGACATTGATTCTACATCCGGAAGCAAGTAGCAACGGAAAGGTTCAACTGTAGCTCCATCATCATGTTTAATGAAAGCATTTCCCTCAGCATTTAGTATATAATGAGTTCCGACAGGTTGAACAACTGCATAAGTTCCATTAAAGCTATAATCATCTGCCGTAACTTTAGCAATGCCCTTAGTGGCTGATACAGTTACATCCGTACCACGAACCTCTATTTCCTTATCTTTAATACTATTTTCCACTCCCCAGCGTTCCCCTGGCAAAGCTATGATGTATGGTATATCAGCTTCAATTGAGCTTGCATATTCAAAGTTCATAGTCCCGTTTGTTTTACCAGCAAATGTCTTCAGCCAGTAATTTCCGAATGCGTCATCATCACTGATAAAAGGCTTCTTGGCATCTTCACCGGCATACAAGGTACCTGCAAAAGGCAGTACAAGAGAACTCCAGCCATTTGCACCATCAGCATATACATATCCGGTCAAGTCACGTCGATAAACAGCAGATGCAGCCGTAAAACTGACAGGCGAATAAAAAGGCTGTTTATCCGTAAGCAATAAACTGGTACAAGAATAAGTGTTTGCCGCATTCTTTACGACAACGTTGTTCTGTCCCTCCGGAAGGTTAATACCATCTGCATCGTCCACTACGGCAATAGTATTGCCGGTGAGTATGTCAGCCAAACCACTACCATCTCTATAGACTTCTACTGTTTCTTCAGTATTATTGCCTTTATAAACGGAAACAGTAACTATAGCGTCAGCCAGCTTTGCCACTTCCAGGTCGGACAATGCTTTATTATATATCCTAAAATCATCATAGATATGGTCGCAATAGGCATCGCTCGACCACTGAGATTTCCCCAAATAGTTTTGTGTAGTGATTCCCATATCTTTAGGAGAAATTTTATCCGTATTTTCACCTGTACCTACACAAGTACCATTCAGATAAAACTTAACCGAAGTACCCGCCTGTGTCATAGCAAAATGTACCCATTCCTTAGTTTTTATCGCACAAGGAATAGTAATATCAAATGTGCCGGCTCCGCATGTTATTTTATAGCGTATCTTGGTTGTAGCCGGTGCCAGCATCATAAATGTGCCTGTCCCGGTACCGAAATCAAACAAACGTCCCATTCCTCCGTTAAAGTTAACCCAAGTGGCAATGGTGAAATCTTCCAAACTGCTAAGTGCACCATCCTGCAATTGTATATAAGAACTTTTGCTCTTAGTGAGCGCTACCGCGCTTCCCGTTTTACCGGTAGCCCATTCAGCACCATCCAACAGTGTTCCATGATATCCACCCCATGCATCAAAAGCAGTTGTTCCTGCATTTTCATCAAATGACATATATATATGTTGTCCACCAACAGGCATAGCCGACAGAACTTCACTTTCCGGACCATCACCGGCCGTATTATAGGCTTGTACCTTATAGTAATAAGTAGTTCCTTCGACAAGCCCATTATCCGCATAGCGTGTAGTCTCAATAGCATCTGCTATTTGTTTATATGAAGCATCCTTCTCCTCGGCACGTAATACCCTATATTTAGCATCATAAGCGAAATTCCAGGTTAAAGTCAAACGACCGTCTCCTGCTGCTATACGCAGCCCGTCTATTGCCGAAGGAGCTATCAATTCCTTCGTACTTACGGTTAAGACATCAGAAACCGGTTCAGTGGCTGCTGTGCTCAATGCATAAAGCTTATAATAATAAGGAGTATTCACTGCTAAATTCTCATCCATATAAGTCGTACCAGTGAGTAGGTTTGCTATTTCCGTATATTCTCCGTTTGCACTTTCCGCACGTTCCAATCTGTAAGAACGGGCATTATCCACAGCACTCCAAGTCAATTTTATAATTTTAGAAGAGAGTGCTTCACCTTGCAAGACTGGTTTATCGGGTACAGCATCTCTGGTCACACTTACTGTACGTGAATAAGAAGACTGCGTATCTTTATAGCTCAGCGCGATGATACGGTAATCAACCTTCGATGTGCAATCAATTTCTTCGGTATAGGAAATTGTACTTCCATATGTATAGACCAAAGGATTATCAGGATTCATCTCAGCTGCTGCAATAAATACCTTTACATCTGTCCATTCTCCACCATCCACACTCTTCTGCAATGTGTAATTCTTACCCGTCTCTCCATTGTGGTCATACCAGCTAATGGTTATCGACTTATAGTCTTTCGACAAAGTATAGTTGGGAAGAGGAGGAGCTATTTTCCAGGTATGGGTATACTCCCGCGCTTTTGAAAAGCCCACTTTCGATTTATATGCTGCAAAGTTTTTCCCCGCAGGAGTCAGTTTATTGTCCAACACCATAGCTCTTGCATCCTGTACCCAGTTATAGAGTGAATGTCGTTCAAGATATTCGCAACGTTCAAGCCCATCCAGCGCATCCAATATCCATGTAGCTTGTTTTGCTGCGTTTTCGGGCGACAACGGTCTGGTCACTGTTTTTTCATTTCCATCCTCATCATAAATGATGTTCAAATCCGCATCTCTCTGAGGGCCCGAATTAGTAGGCCAGTTTTCAGTTGTCCAGTTGGCACCGTTGTTCCATTCAGTTATCCACATCGGACGTCCTCCATACAGGCGAGTGCAAGCATCCACCACTCCATTATACAGGTTTTGCCCCGATTGCCCATTCCAGTACATGTGTCCCACCACAAAATCAACACGATAGTTCAAACTATCTGCTAACTCCAAGAATTTGACCAGCCAATCTTTTCTAATAGCATCAGGTGTAGGCGACCCAAGCCGCAAACCCGATTTAAATAACTCAGGCCACTGCCTAATCGCCTGTATCGGCGTACAATTCGCCTGGTCAGTATGATCCGGTTCGTTATAACCTAAAACATGAGATACATTGGTTCTCGTATTGATGGTTTCAAAAGAGTCCCAACCTAAATTGTGACGCATAGGAACATATTCAAAATCAGGATTATCCGTAGCACCACCAGCAGCCCAGTCATTGTACCAGGAAGAATTAGTGATTGCAGCAAGTCCACCGTTACAAATTCCCTTTTTGCCAACCCATTCCCAACGGAATACACGCACAAATGAAACAAATTCCAATCCTTCGGGCATTTCGGGCACTTCAATATCTGCATCACTGGCAATGTACACTCGTGAAAAGCCTGTACCATCAGGATTATTGGCAAGCGTGCAGGAATAGCCTTTCTTCAGTTTAAACGAGCGGATCTTGTTATCGAAAGCAGCCCCAAGTTCGGCTGTTCGATAATATTTCTCTACTTCAAATTCCATGGATTCACCTCCATAATTATTCCCGGTATAGGCTATCAGAGCATGTTTAGAAACTTGTTTCCCTTGGGGAATAATCACCGTACCACTTCCGTAAATGGCCATACGATCCGTTTCGGCATTGAAAGCTTGTCCATTGATTTTTATAGAACTCAGATAATTGGAAGTAACTTCCGAAGGTTTAACAGATTCAAGATAGAGCCAAGCATTGTCCGAAGCAAGATTAATAGTACTGCCCACCAACGGACTTTCGCCTGAAATGTGTAATTCAGAAGTCCCATTAGCTGTGATATTCATATATTTAGCAGATTGAATGGCAATCGTTTCGTTGTTTATGGTAAGGCTCGTCATGGTAGGATTTTCATCCGGTACAAACCGTGCATAAATGATTGTATTCTCCAGAACCGGAATATTGAAATTAAAAAGTGATGTATAAGTATTGTCCTTATACCAGCCACTAAATACATAGCCGTTTTTGGTAGGTTCAACAGGAGGATTCACTGCATACGATTCTCCTTCTACAAAATATTGTGTAGCTACTTCACTTCCCCCATCAGTATTAAAAGATACATTGAGGGCATTCCCCACTTCTGTAAGCAAGAAATCGGTGGCTATATTTCTATCTGTGCCATTTGTCGTTTGCCATACCATATAGTATGTGCCGGACACTGCTGCCGCAAAGTTGAAGTTAAATGTCGTCAGTGAGCTCCACTTCGCAGAGGTCTTGCTTTGGGAATTCAGCATTGTGCCCATTGCGTCTTTTGACGTATTGATGCCAAACATTGTGGTACAGGTACCGTTTACATTTGAGTTGCGACAAGTGAAATTATAGACTTTGCCTCCGGTTAAAGAAACCGGAAAAGAAAAGACACTATTATTAACAGGATGGGTAATCACACGCCCCACACCACTGCCAAAATTATCTCTATATCTATATGCATAAGTATCGTTACTATTATCTGCACTCACCCATATCACGTCACTACTACACTGCCAACCAAAGTTGTTCGGAATATCTGTAGTTGTCCCCATGCCGTTACCATCCCAAGCAGCCATATAGTTTACCCTAAAAGTTACCGTATAGGTTTGGGTAGAACCGTCACCAGCCGTAACTGTTACTACAGTGCTACCCGGAATAGCAGATGCTTGCTCAATACCGGCCGATGCAACCGGAGCTATAGCCGCAGCTGTAACTGTTGGAATAGAAGCCTCCGGAGCAAGATCATAGGTATATATGTAAGTTGTAGCCGAGAAACCGGGAATAATGGTTCCCTCCACCAACAGTTCTTTTAAAGAATGATCATGATAAACAGCAAGAGCAGCATTCAGGTTACTAATAGCTGCCGTGAAATCGCTGATTGTAGAACCGGAATTATCGACAATCGCCTGCGCTTCTCCGATAACAGTTTGCAAATAGTTTATTCCGGCTTCCGTACCACCTTCTTTGGCATCTTCCACCTCAGATATCAACTTCTGTAACTGAGCTTTTACCACACTCGCATCTTCCCACTTGGCATAAACAGTTGTTGCAGTAGTAATAGAAACCGAGAAGTCGTAAGGTATAGTAAATTCTTTATCGGCATACCAACCATCAAAAGGAGAGCCATCGTCTTTAACAGGATCGGCAGGTTTACTTATCGTATAAGATTCCCCATCTAAAAAATATTGACTGTCTACTGAACTGCCTCCATTGGTATCAAACTTTACGGAAACAGCATTACCTAATTCAGTAAGTTGCAAAAGCCAGATGCCAGCCTCATTCCAGTTACCACTATTAACATGGACATCCCAAAGAAAATAGCCTGACGTAAAACCCTCCGGTGCAACAAAACGTAAACTATTGAACGTATTTACTACATTGTTTCCCGAAAGAGTCAGAGAATTTTTTGAAACAGGCTTTGTTGCCAACAGATCGTCAGCAAAATAAAAATTGAAGGTTGCACTTCCAGATCCCCCATTCCTTCGCCACACTTTGCCAGAAAGTTGATAGAATTTATTTTCCACCGGTCTTACCGGATAGCCGTACTTGGTATCCGCCTCTGTTATATACAACATCTGATCTGCTCCATTACTGGCAGGACTACCTACATTTATGCGATACCGATTGCCGGAGGAAGCAGCGAGATTTCCCCAAGTAACAGAGATACTTTCATCTACCCGCCAACCGGCATCATAAGGAGTCCCAGTGGTATCGTCCCAACCGGCAAGTAAATTCTGCGCCTGTATCGGCACACTCATCACCAGAACTATGCAAATCATCCAAGCTGAGATCATCTTGCACAATCCAGTTTTTTGCTTTTGTTTTTCCATACGTAATAACTTTTAAGATTAATATTCTGCGAACGAAACAAGCATTATTGTTTCAAATTCATAGAAGCAAAGTTATTCCGCGTAAGCGTAAGCAACACGTAGAAATGTTTCAAAATGATTTAATTATGATGAATGGCACATACACCTCCACTTTTTGCACCTTTCCTCAACCTAGTTTCACTCTCCCTCAATCGTTCCTCCCTAAGTAAATCGTTCCATATATTCAGAAGGTTGCATTCCTATCTCTTTTTTAAAGATGCTACTGAAATAGCGCGGGTCGTTATACCCTACCGCATACGCTAATTCCGAGATACGCACATGCTTTTTCTCTTCCATAATCCGGCACGCTGCCTTCATACGAATATTGCGGATAAATGAAACATAAGTCAGTCCGGTAAGAGACTTCAATTTACGGAAGAAAGTGGATTTAGTAGTATTCATTTCTTCCAGAAATTGAGTTTGGTCAAAATTCGGATCATCCAAATGGCGATTTACACAGTCAATGGCACGTTGCAGGAAATCTTCGTCCATACTGGTATAGTTCAGTTCTTTCGCCTCAAACACCAGTTGTTTCTTGAAGTCTTTCATGACCCGTTCACGTGACTTCAGTAAATTGCCGATACGGGCATGGAGCACACTCAGGTTGAACGGTTTCGTTATGAAAGCATCCGCTCCCGATTCATAGGCCTCCACACGGTCCTCTTCCTGCTTTTTAGCTGTCAGCAGAATTAACGGTATGTGCGAAGTATCGAAGTTTCCTTTTATGTTCCTGCAAAACTCAATGCCGTCCATCACCGGCATCATTACATCAGATACAATCAGATCGATGTCTTCCAATTCTACGACTTCAAGCGCTTCTTTGCCATTAGTTGCAGTATGAATTGTATAATCACCGCCCAGAAGTTTCACCATCAGGCCCAATAGGTCTTCGTTATCTTCAACTAATAATAAGGTGTGACTCTTCTCCGCTACACTTTGTTCAACCGGAATTAGATTTTCTTCCAAAATGTCCGCCTGAGCATCCGTTATCACTACATCTTCCTGCACGGCATCTATTCCGTCCGAATCCAACAAAGTCACGGCATCATCTATCTCGTCTTCCGAATAGGCAAACCGATGAACCGGGAATTGTATCTTAAAAGCAGCCCCTTTACCTTCTTCACTCTCTACCGATATGGAACCATGATGCAGAGTAACCAAATCGCGCACCAACGACAACCCGATTCCCGTACCAATGGTATTAAACTTCCTATAATCTCCTTCATAAAAGCGTTTAAACAAGTTCTTCTGCGACTCTTTCGGAATACCGGGACCGTTATCCTTCACTATTATGCAAGCTATTCCGTTAACTTCATCACAATTGAGTTCAATTCCGACCTTACCACCGGGTTTGTTATATTTGGAAGCATTGGACAGCAGATTATATAATATTTTATCCAGTTTATCCGGATCAAAGAAAGCCAAGCATTTATCCGCATCGCTTTGAATGGTGAAACGAATATCTTTCTTCTTCATCAACGGGCGGAAACCATCCAGACTCCGGCGTACAAACAAGACCAAATCCCCTTGCAATACCTTCAACTTCAAGTTACCCGTCTCCGCTTTACGAAACTCCAATATCTGTTGCAGCAGACGTATCAATCGATTGATATTGTGTGTCATCACATCATACTGCTCCTTATAAGCGGGTGCCGTCTGCTTCAGCTCATCCACAGAAGCCGAAATAATGGTCAGCGGAGTCAGCAACTCATGTGTGATATTTGTGAAGAATTGCAGTTTGGCATGATTTATTTCCTCCGATTTTGCCTGCTCCATCTCGCGCAGGTGCAAGGCATTGCGCAGGCGGATACGGTTGCGGACAATCCGGTAAATATACCAGGAGATACCGAGAAGTACTATTATATATAAGGTGTAAGCCCACCAGGTTTTCCAAGGTGGCGGCAGAATGACGACTTTGACAGTTTGTATATTCTCGTCCCAAATGCCGTTTGAATTGGAAGACTTCACATAAAAAGTATAGGTGCCGGACTTCAGGTTATTGTAATATGCAAAACGTTTGGATGCATCCGTATATTGCCAGCCTGCATCAAAACCATCCAACCTGTAAGCATACCGATTCCTTTCGGGATTGGCATACTCTAATGCGGAGAACTCTATGCTAAAGTTGTTACGCTTATAGTCCAGGACTATTTTATCTGTGAACCTTGGTGACAAATTCGATATTTCGGAACGTTCTTTGTCAGAGAGAGCCGTCCAAGACTGATTAAACACTTTAATATCAGTGATTACAACCGGAGAAGAAAAGACCTGTTCATCCTGTTTATCAGGGTAGAAACTATTATAGCCCCGATGCCCTCCAAAGAACATCTCTCCATCGGAAGCTACAAATGACGCTCCCCTATTGAAAATATTATCCTGTAAGCCATCAGAAGTAGTATAAAGACGATAAGTCACATTCTGCAAGTCCCGTGGCACAGTGAGGCGCAACAGACCAGCATTAGTTCCCAGCCAAAGGTTTCCTTTCTTATCGCTCTGAATATTGGTTACTGCATCTCCCGGCAGATTCCACAATTTGTGTGCCGGCAAAAATACATCTTCCACAGCATCATAAAGACTCAATCCGCTTCCACCGGTTCCTACCCAAATACGTCCCTCAACATCCTTATAAATGCAGTTTGCATAATCACTGTTCAGTTTTCCATTGGAAACCGAATAGCCTGAGAAAGTATATCCACTTAAAGAATTCCCACTACCCTGAATGCGAATGACTCCATGTGTATTGGAAGCCAGCCACATCTCACTGTCATGTCCTTCAACAAGTTGCATGACCACCATATCCCGCACAGCCACGTCTCCAACCTTCAACGAATCGAAACGTACCGGAGTTCCATCCGCCGCACGCATCGAAACCCCACTCTTAGTGGCAAACCATAGGTTTTGCTTGGAGTCTTCACAAATATAATAGATACAGGAATTGCACATCCATGGAGCATTCGAAGAATTATATGCTTTCACACGCTTTCCTACAGGAGCTGATTTATCTATTTCATAAGCTCCTCCGTTGTACACTCCAATCCATATATGTCCAGTAGAGGGAGATTGCATAATGGACATTACTGTAGAAATCCCCCTATATGAACTGAAGTCGGGCATTTGACCATGATGAGTAAATTTCCCGGTCCTGCGATCTTCCACACCAAAGCCGTATGTACTGATTCCCATCCAAAGTTGCCCTTCATCATCCAACAGAATGCTACGGACAGAATTACTCTTGAGTATCCGTTTTGCTTCAGATAGACGATCAAGGTTAAATTTTGCCTTACGGGTATTCGCCATATTGACGCCACCACCAATCATACCTACCCACATAATACCTTGCCTGTCACGCAACAAAGAAGCGACCTCACTACTGGTTATAGAGTTTTCTGATTCACCGGAATAACAGTTTTCAAAACTCCAATGCAACATCTCCATATCCCGCAATGAAAGTATACTTAGACCACTACGAGTCCCCACCCATAAAGAATTCGTATTGAGATCCTCGGAAATAGCATAAATCAGATTGTCGGAAATTGTACCCGACCTGTTTTCATCATGGGTGAATGTTGTCCAAGTGGTTTTCTCCGGATTATAAGCATCATGCAGCAAATGTAATCCCGCCCCCCAGGTTCCTACCCATATATTTTTATGGCTATCCTGAAATACAACATGAGCTGAGTTACCAGAGTTCATTTGCGGATACTTCCAGTATTCACCGGTTCTCTTTTCATAACGGAACAATCCCTGGCTCCATGTACCAATCCATATATCCCCCCGATCATCTTCAAACAAAGACTTTACTGTTGTCTTAGGAAAAACGCCACCGGTATTATCCTGATTAAAAACAGAAAAACGATTACCATCCTCCAGATATTCGAGCAATCCTCCTTCTGTAGCAAATAAAATACGATTGTCACTTGTCACCAATATTTGGGATATGCCAATGCCATTTATTTCCGGATCATCTATTTTCCAAATCTGTCCAGTTTGCTTATCCAAAACATTCAGTCCGCTGTAAGTGCCAATCCACAGCCGATGTTGTGCATCCTCTGCCACACAATAAATATTATTATTAGTCAATAAATCCGGACGGTATAAATTGGATTTATAGGTAGTGATAGAATAGCCGTCATACTGGAAAAGCCCATTGCGGGTAGATATCCAGATATAGCCATCCCTATCTTGGTAAACCGACTGTACGTCCTTGCTTGGCAAGCTGTTCAGAATAGATGAAGATTTGAATGCCAAAGAATTAGGTTCGGGCATCACCATAGCTTGGCATACCATGGAAAACAATACCCCAAAGATAAAGAAGAAACTCCAGATCTTTTCTTTCATAGTCGATAGTTAGCAAATATTATTAATCTACGCCGACAAATATACATAAAAAGTTCTAAAACTATCTTATTTGTTCGATAGTATTATTTTCAGGAGTGCTACACTAACACATTAAGTAATCGTAGATTTATACTATGCCATGTATGTAAATGTATATAGATCAGAGATTGACAAAATGACAAATTGATAATTCTATTCCGTCACATTCTTTTCTTTCCACACTGATTACGACATCACACAGAAAAACGCAAGGATTCCTTATTTAGAAAAGCACAAAAGAATACAAGAAGAAGGAAATACCAGAGATTTAATAGTAAAAAAAATATTATTGTAACAACATGCAATATATTCTTAATAGAATACAGAAAAAGGGTTCTTTCAGTCAGCTTCCTATTTCCCACCGAAACAGCGAAAACTTTGCCAGCAAAAGGCAAGGCTACACCCTTTATGCCGGATGGTATCGCCCTTCAGTCAACAAGACTACACCCTTTTGGACCTATGGTGTAGCCCTTCGGAAAAAAGAATAAGTCTTTTTGGAAATTACATGGTATGTTTTAGAGTAAAAGACCGTTTGTTGGAAGGTAAAAGACCGTCTGTTTAGGAAAAACAGACGGTCTGAATTGAGGGAAAAGACAGGTAGAATCTTCCAGAAGGCTCTATTCCACAGGAAGACTCGTTGTTAATAACAGACAAAAGCGCACATTAAGTCATTAAAATCAACTATTCAGCATCATAGTGACAATTCAACAAACTTAGATTCACTCGTCTTAAACTATTTCTGATATACCCTAACGTAATCTATTTCATAACGCATAGGAATACCTTTATCATCAATTTCGCCACCATTTATGCCACCAAGAGCCAAGTTCAGCAAAAGATATTGTGGCATGCGGAAGGGATTCGTTCCTTTTCCGATGATACCGTTAACAGTTTCGCTCAAAGGAATTTCATTCAGCAATTCATCATCCAGATAGATTTTAATGGCCGTTTCATCCCAGTCCATACGCCAGATGTGAAACTTATCCGCCCACGCCGGATCTTTATCTGTAAAATGAGTAAAAGGAATCGCTTTACTATTCCATTTTGCATTCCACTGCCAGTCAGTTCCCCAGGCAGCATTTGCCAGAATATGCGGTTCACCTTTAATACGATAGTATTCCATTATGTCAATTTCACCACACGAAGGCCATTCCATACCGCTACCCAAAGCCCAAATAGCCGGCCATGCCCCTCCGCTCACGGGAATCTTGGCACGAACCTCGAATCTGCCATACAGGAACTCTTTCTTACCGGCCGTAGTGATGCATGAGGAAGTGTACTCAATGAACTCCCGCTTCTTCCGCCAATCGTTACTTCCGGCCTCATACCAGGGATTTTTACGTCCTTTTTCTTTTCGTGCTTCAATAATCAGCTTTCCATCTTTGCAGTAAGCATTACCTTTCTGATACCACTGGGCTTCTTCATTGCGTGCAAAACCATTATCATAGCTCCAAACAGTCGTATCCGGAAGACCGTCTGTATTAAATTCATCACTCCATACCTGTTTCCACTCCGATTGAGCAGACAGATTTACCTCGTCCGTCCACTCAATAAACGGAACACCCTGTTCATCAAACTGTATAGGCAGCCAAATATGCCCGGAATACATCAGACTCTTCGGTTTCCAAACATCAGCCATAAATATAAAGCGGTTCTCCGGCAACTCTAATACGAACGTACTTTGTCCACCAAAGGTTTTCTCACTGTTCTGTCCGCGGCATGGATTAGGATGTTGCTTCCACGGCCCCCAAATGGAAGACGCTGAAAACATACGGGCTTCATTAGGATCCCAACCGGTACATCCGGAAGTAATCATCCAATACATATTATCTTTTTTGAATAGGGCCGGTGCTTCGTTATGTCCACCGGGAAAGATACGAATATAGCGCCCTGAATGCTGCAAATAATCATCTGTCAGTTCTGCAATATGCAGAGTCAGATTCTCTTCTGAAGAATAAATGTGATAAGCTTTACCATCGTCATCCACAAATAAAGTCATATCACGAGACATTTGTCCGCCTTCTAAATCGCGTTTCACAAACAGTCCCTGATTAACGGCCTTGTACCACTCCGGAGTCCACCACTTTTTATATTTCTTCATATTCCATGTCAGCTTCCGATCTGCCTCAGACATATTCTCCGGATAGATTCCAGGGTTCACCCGCCCGGAACGAACAAAGCGGTAAGGTCCCTCCGGTCTGTCACTGACGGCCACAGCCGCGCGGGCGGGTCCATAACCTTGGCCTTTCAGTTCCAGATGGAACCACATTACAAACTTCCCGGTCTTCTGATTATATATCACTTTGGGGCGCTCCATGATGCAACCACGTTCAATATCGCTTCCGGGTTCTTCGGATACGGCAAGTGCTATGCCTTTGTGAGTCCAATTCTGTAAATCGGAAGATGCATAACAGTTCACTCCCACTTCGGTAGTGAAACCGTTTTCAGGGCGATGTTCGCCAAACCAGTAATATAATCCGTTATGAAATAAAACGCCGCCACCATGGGCGTTGATATATTCATTATTAACATCTTTCCACCGTTCTTTAGTCTGCGATAATAGAGGAAGACAAATAATTGCCAATAATAAGAATCCTCCCAAATACTTTATATATTTCATATACTATTACCTATTTTACAAATATTCCGTACTGCCCCAATGTCTGTTAGGCTCATAGGACAATACGGAATATAAATTGAAAGATTTTATTTATTATTTCTGATAAACTCGCACATAGTCTACACGATATTCAAGCGGGAATGTCGCTTCTACAGGTCTTCCATTAACCCCACCAATAGCCAAGTTTAGCATCATAAGCTGACCAAAACCTACCATATCATTTGAATATGGGTTAATATTTCCACCATCTCCGGCACCATGATCGCCTTTATTATTAGTTGTACTCAAATCTGTTTCATTAAGAAGTACATCATCCAGATAGATACGAATATATTTTTCATCCCAATCCATACGCCAAATATGATATTTCTCTGCCCACTTAGCATCTTTAGAAGTAAAATCAGTTATAGGATAATTTGCCGAATTCCAGCTTCCATCCCACCGTTTACTTCCACCCCAGCAAAGGTTAGCATGAATTTTCTCTTTATAGAATTCAAGAATATCTATTTCACCACCTAAAGGCCATTCATACCAGTTACCGGTAGACCATATTGCAGGCCAGCCGCCTTGTTCGATAGGTATTTTGGCACGCACAATTAATCTTCCATATTTAAAGGCATAATTGCTCGTAGCAACAACACAAGCGGAAGTATATTCTGCATATTCACGGGTCTGCTTCCAGGAATTACCACCCGTTGCATTCGGATTGTAGTTCGGATTCTTCACACGTTCTTGTTTCGCAGTAAAGACCAATGCATTTTCTTTCATCTCGGCATTTTCCTTCTTATACCACTGATCTTCTTCATTACGTTGGAAGCCTTCTTCAAACCTCCACATTTCTGCATTAGGCGCACCTGTTCCATTAAACTCATCGTGCCACAACAATTTATAACCTCCTTCTAATGTATGGTCGTCGGGGACCCCTTCACCGTCAGCAACATATTCTGGTCCTGGATCTACGTAAGTCACATTAAAGAAGAACATAATTGTATTCGTCTTTCCATTAATAGCGTATGAAGTTGAATTTTGAATTCGCACAGGCAACACAAATTTCATATCCTTTTTGTATTCCTCCTGAACTAATGCAATCAATTGGCTTGAATAAACATTCAGTTCCACTTCCTCCGACTTTGTATTACCGGCATTAAGCTGCATTTTGTTGGCAGAAAGGTTATAATATTCTTCCGGCAAAAGTAGTGCATTGGCATACACGTCATATACTGAAGAGGTGCCAACATTGGCAATCGCTTTATTCAACGAATCCACAGCTACTACCAAATCGACTGTAGCATCTTTCTCGGCTTCCCGATTCTGATAAAGCGCCAGATTCAACCGATAATTGAAATTATTGACTTTCTGCACTTCACCAGCTTGCGGTTCTTTCAGATTTGTAGATACATTGCATTGCGCTCCGTCCCATATCTCACTGGCTTGCTTAATTCCCAGCATATTCAAGTCCAAGCTTCCTTTATAACTGAGATCTTTATCATCATCACAAGCCCCAAAAGCAATTGCACAGACAGCTGCACAAAGAGCTGTCCAGATTTTTATCTTATTATTCATATTCTTATCTCAATTTAAATTAGTCTAAAGGCACCGTTTCCGGATCATAAACTTCAACCTCTACATCATAGAACTTGAATTCAGCCAGATTAAAGTACTTAGTATTACCCGAAGTTGCAGTTACATTAAAACGGAAATAAGTAAATGTCTTTCCCGGCATCACAAAATCAGAAGTATATTCAGTGCTATGTGCGGAAGGTAAACCGGATAATGTACCCACAGTTTCCCAGTTTTCCGCATCATTACTAATCTGCAATTCCACTACTGAGGGACGGCCATCCGAAGTCCAGGTATTGTCAGTACGATTCTGATAGTAAATAGCAAAATTCTCATGACTTTCTTTAAAATCTATTTGAATATGATGAGGCAATTCTATCTGAGGACTACTCCATCTTGTATGGAAGAATGTCCCGCTATTGCCATCTATCAGATTTTTAATCGGGCCTTCGGTAGGTTCCTGAGCATTTGTACTTAGTTGATCTCCAGCCAACTTTACTTCCGTACGGAATTTCTCCGTTGTAGTAGCGGGAGCTTCTCCCGATTTAGCTTTCACTTCCGTCACAGCACTTCCCTGATGAGCAGCATTAAAGGTTTGAAAATAAAAGGAGTAATCTCCAAAACGGGCACGTGTATCATCTATCAACATCTCAGTTGTGCCAACAGAAGCTATCTTACAAACATCCTCTTTTGTCAACGGATCATAATACTTTATTTGAAGATAGTCAAAAGCATTCTCTGCAGGTGCCTCCCAGGACAACTTAATTTGTCCCGGCAAAGCCTCAGAACTTACGACTGATGCTGCAAGAGCGGTGGGAGTTGTTACACTCCCTGCCACTTCAAAAGTCTCTAATTTATCATCGCATCCTGTCATTCCAACCAACAGTCCGGCAACGATTATATATTTAAATTTCAAATTCATAATATCTCATTTAAATTGTTAAACACGCATGTATTACCAACCTGGATTCTGAGTTAGGTTCGGATTTTTACGACGTTCTGCGTCCGGTATAGGATAAAAATACATCTTATCATCCCAAACTAATGATTTGGTATTACGGGTATAAGTGAATGAATCATCGGTATTCTTTGTTATCACTACACGAGCAATACTATTGAAACCGCCTTCTTTCCAACGGCGCACATCCCAGAAACGATGTCCTTCAAAAGCCAATTCCACCATACGCTCATTCTTATAGCGCTTCCAGAAGTTGTCACTACTCATTCCTTCGGGGAATTCCGGCATGTCTACGCCTGTCCGTTTACGGATTTTGTTTACGGCTTCACGGGCTGACATCGTAAGTTCACCATCTTTGTTATCAGCCCCTCCGAAATATTTGAATGTGGCCTCCGCATAATTCAGTAAAAACTCTCCTAAACGGAATGTCACCCAGCTATGCACTTTACCTCCACTACCAGTACTGGCACTAATATCCGTAGAACCATCTACATATTTCTTTAGATAGTAGCCTGTTTGAGTTGCATAAGGAATAGGAGAAGCATTTCTACCTCCCACATAAATTTCCAGCGGATTAGGATTTGTATTCGGCCATTTATCCCCATTCACAGCAATCGTCATAGCAAAACGCGGATCTCTACCTGTATACGGATCCTTCGGATTGGGTTCACTGCCATTCTTCATTTCATAAGCATCAACCAAAGTCTGTGTTGGGCAATTTCCTGATCGCGCATTTTCCAAACCTATCGGAAAATTAGTAACTTCAGGATCAGTCGTTGCACCTACACGACGCACAAAGATCATTTCAGATGCTTTCCAGTTATTTTCACCCCACAAATCAGTATACTTTCCTAAAGAAATACCATTCTTGCTACAGAAGTTTATTACATCTAAATTAGCCTTTGCAGCCTCTTTATAGAGTTCTTTGCTTTCACTTTCATTGAAAAGTTTACTGGCACGATAAAGCAAAGCACGTGCTTTCAGCGCCAATGCCGTACCTTGAGTCACACGACCGGTTTCCGGTTTTTCCGAATTACCGGCAGCATCATTTTCAAGTTTACTGTAATCTATCGGAAGTTCCGGAGCCACTGCATCACATTCGCTCACAATAAAATCAAAAATCTCCGAAGCAGGTGTACGTTCCAGACTATTGGCTTCTGCCTCGGTCAGTATGGATGTTGTGAAAGGAACATCACCATACGCACGTACCAGTTGGAAATAATAATAGGCGCGTAATAGGCGTACCTCATACTGGTAACGCTTAAAACGATTCATTTGAGCTTCATAATCTTCTGTAAAACGCAAGTCATAGAAATCCAGATCTTTTGCATTCTTCAGATAATAATTGACCGCACGAATAGGTACATAATAATTCCATAGCGACTTCGGATTCAGCGCATTCCAGTTTCCATTCGTATAGTCTAGTACGCTCGAATAAGTCAATGCCATTTCTGCCTCATCACAGGCGGATGCCAATGATCCTGAACCGGGCAAATCATAGTCCAAATAGGAATAGATGTTATTCACAAATCCGGAAGTACGGCCGAAGTCAGAAAATACATACTCCTTATCGTAGCTGGTATATTCATGATAGTCCATCTTGTCTGTACATCCGGCTAACGCTGCCGCACAAACAATACCGAAACATATATTCTTTAATTTCATATCTTAGTTTTTTTTATTAACTTATTTTATTTAGAGCCCCAGTGATAAACCGATATGTATGGAA